>Ga0210248_100007_pt1 | contig 281799 bp, 257 predicted proteins | sample ChrtobMetP3_32mM_FD_155493 | JGI IMG/M metagenome (GOLD analysis project Ga0210248, IMG submission 155493) | Chrysochromulina tobin associated microbial communities from unialgal haptophyte culture, Seattle, Washington, United States - P3_32mM | ecosystem: Host-associated > Algae > Haptophytes...
CCAATCATGTCCATGGTGATCACCTAATTTCCCTGCTGAAAGTTTCAGCAGGTCAGTGGAACACCCTGGTCAATTTTCAGTCGGCACTTCGACTTCTAGATGGTCAGTTTTCGGTCGGCGTCAACACCTACCAGACCAGGCACACGTACGCCAGCATGATGGTGTCCGCTGGCGAACCGACAGAGTGGGTCTCCGAGCAAATGGGGCACCTGGATGGACGTATGGTCGCCGCGGTGTACGGCCGGTGGCTTCGTCGAGCCGACCTGGAGCCGGGTGAGCAGGCAGCCACCGCGTACGCTGATGAGTGGGTGAAGATGGATGGTCAGGTTGAGACCGTCAGCACGGTCGACGATGTGCCCGACGAACGGCTGGACGCTGACCTGGACGATGCAGAAAACGGCGATGAGGAGGATGAAGACGGGGATGAGGACGAGTTTTGAACCGCCTGTTCCCTCTCCTATCCCGCAAAGTGAGCGTGCGACAAGTACGCGACAAATCGGCCCTATCGGGCTGGAGCCCGCATGAAACCTAGGTGCCTAGCGAGTTCGAATCCCGCCACGCCGACCATTGAAAACTGAAAGCCCGCAATCGAAAGGTTGCGGGCTTTTTCAGTTTTTGCGCGTTTGAATGCGTGTGTCAGCGCGGTCTTGCAAAGCCGGACGCCACCCAGGCCTGCGCGCTCTCGACATTGAGCTTGAACGTCGGCGGTGCGGGCACGCGGGCCAGTTCTTCGTCAAACGCATTCACCGCACTCAGGGACGCGGTGGCGCCTTCTTCGTCGGGCACGATGACCAACGCCACGCGCAGCCGTTGTCCATCGACCGTCAAGGTGACGTTCTTGTTGAGCTGTGCGTGCAATTGCTGTTCGGAACGGCGGATCACTTCCCTGGCGGTCTTCACCAGTGTGTTGAAGGCGGCGGTGTCCAGGGGCTTGGGGTTTTTCTTGTCGCGGCCCATGGTCCAGGGTCCCACCAGGGCGGGCTCGGTGGCGCCGTCGAGGTGCATGGCCACCGCCCAGCCATCGTCGTCTTCGTTCTTGATCACGCGGGCGGTCCATTGCCCGTCGCTCCACAAGCGGTCTTCATGAATGGGTTGGTGGGTGTCAAAGGTCATGGGGATGCAGGGGTGGCATTGAACGAAACGGCGTGGGGAGCCCATACTGTACGCAACGTCATCAACGCAGCGGAGGCCGATCTTGAACCTCAGAGCCGATTCTGGCGCACCTGCCTTCGACCCCGCTTTGGCGGCGATGTCCGAGCATCTGCCCGGGGCGCTGCTGCAGTATGTGCTGGCGCCTGGCGGTGAGCACCGCATTGGCTGGATGAGCCGGGGCTGCCGCGAACTCTGGGAGGTGGCACCGCAGGCCGCTGAACCGGACGCCGAGCTGCTGTGGTCGATGGTGGATGCGCAGGACCTGCTGGCCCTTCGGGCGTCGGTGATGGAGTCGTCCCGCTCGCTGAGGGATTGGGTGCACGAATGGCGCATCACCACGGCGTCCGGGCGGCGCAAGTGGTTGCACGGTGTGGGAAGGCCGCAGCGCGGGGCCGACGGTTCGGTGGTCTGGAGCATGGTGATGGTGGATGTGAGCGACGGCAAGCGCTCGGGTGATGCCACGCGGGACAGCGAGGCCAGGTTCCGGCAGTTGCTGGAGTACGTGCCGAATGTGTCGGTGCAGGGCTATGGACTGGACCTGACCACCCGCTACTGGAACCAGGCCTCGGAGCGTCTGTACGGCTACACGGCCACCGAGGCCATCGGAAAGAACTTGCTGGACCTGATCATTCCGCCCGAGATGCACGCCGGTGTGGTCGGCGCCGTGACCGAGATGATCGAAAGCGGTTTGCCGATTCCCGCTGCCGACCTGACCCTGCGACGCAAGGACGGCACCCCGGTGGCGGTGTATTCCAGCCATGTGTACCTGAACATTCCCGGCCGTGAGCCCGAGTTCTATTGCATCGACTTTGATCTGACCGAACGGCGCGAGTCCGAAGCGATTCGGGCGCTGCTGCAGTCGCAATTGCGCGAGTCGCAAAAGATGGAGGCCCTGGGCACGCTGGCGGGTGGGGTGGCGCACGATTTCAACAACATCGTGGCTGCGATCATCGGCAATGTGGAACTGGCGCTGGACGACGTGCCCGCCGACAGCCCGGCGCGCACGAGCTTGATGGAGATCCGCAAGGCGAGCCGGCGTGCGCGCGATCTGGTGCAGCAGATCCTCGCGTTCAGTCGACGTCAGGTGCTCGAGCGCCAGGTGATCGAGCTGGCCCCGGTGGTGGAGGAATCGGTGCGCTTGTTGCGCGCCACCTTGCCGGCCGGTGTCGACCTGAGCTTGCACATCGGCGAGGGTGTGCCCTGCGTGCTGGCCGACGCCACCCAGATGGAACAAGTCTTGCTGAACCTCTGCACCAACGCCTGGCAGGCGGTGCGCGGTGACGGGCAAGGACGGGTCGCGATCCGACTGGAGTGCCACCACGGCAGCCCTGCTGCGCGGGACGCAGCGCCACCCGTGGCCGCAGATGTCGCGCCGACCGCCTGGGCCCGACTGACCGTGCGCGACAACGGCCAGGGCATGAGCGACGAGACGCGAGCGCGCATGTTCGAGCCGTTCTTCACCACCAAGCCGCCCGGCAAGGGCACGGGGCTGGGCCTGGCGGTGGTGCACGGCATCCTGCGGGACCATGACGCGGTGCTGGAAGTCCAGAGTGCGCCGGGTGAAGGCGCTACCTTCTCGGTCTATTTGCCGGCGGTGGCGGGCACATCTTCGCCTTGCGCGGAACCGATGTCACGTCAGGTGCACCCCGTGCGCACTGCCGTTCCGCAGGGGGCCCACATCCTGTACGTGGACGACGACGAAATGATCGCCTTCTTGATGGAGCGCCTGCTGCAGCGCGAGGGCTATCGGGTCACGGTGTTCACGCACGCGGCCCGGGCGCTGGCCGCGGTTCGAGACCACGCCGAGCCGTTCGACCTCGTCATCACCGACTACAACATGCCCGGCATGTCGGGGCTCGAATTTGCGCGCGCGGTGCGGGAACTGCACCCGGACTCGCCAGTGGCCATCACTTCCGGCTACATCTCCGAAGAACTGCGGGCGCAAGCTCCGGCGGCGGGCGTGAGCGAACTCATCTACAAGCCCAACACCGTGGAGGAGCTGTTTGCGGCGGTGGATCGGCTCGCGCGCGCCGTGCTGCGACCACCCTCCCGCTGAGGATCAGGGCACCAGCCACTCGGCGGCGTCAGGTGTCAGTCGCGCCCGGCGGTGACCGTCTCGCGCCAGTTCCAGCCAGTCGAGGTGCTCGACTTGCGCGGTCACCACGGCTAGGTGATGCGCCAGCGGGTTGTCCGCGTCCGGTTGGTGCAAGGGCGAACCCGGCGGGTGCGGGGTGAGGTAGTCGCTGGCTGCGGCCGACTGGCTGACGCGCGCCCATGCCGCGTCCACCAAAGTGCCCGCGGTGTGTACCCGCGTGCTGACCCGCACGCGCAACTGCCAGCTCAGGCGCTTGCTCCAGAACACGAAGGCGGCGGCGGGTACGGTCTGCAATTCGGCCACTTTCGGGCTGCGGCGGTCGGTGAAAAACACCAGTTGCTGCGTTTGGGCCTCTGTACTGCGCAACACCACGGTGCGCGCGTGTGGCAGGCCGTCAAGGCCCGTGGTGGCGAGCACCGGCGTGCGCCATTCGTGGTGGCGGTCCACGGTGGCGCGCTGCAGTTCGGTCCAGACGCGTTTGACCAGTTCTTGCCCCTCGGAGCCGGTGGTGTTTGTCACGTTGCGGGTTTTTCCAGGGGACAACTCAGCGGGCTTGCAGCCGCCGCGCATGTTTGGCGACGCGGCCTTCGACACGCCGTCGCCACAGCCTGAACGACCCCGCTTTCAAGGAGCGCTTCATGAGGCGCACCACAGCGGACTCGTCGAGGCCGAACTGGTAACGGATGGCCTCGAACGGAATCTCGTCGGCCCAAGCCATTTCGATGATGCGCGAATGGTCACCCGCGGACAGTTCGGCGTGATCGGAAGGGGCGGGTGGCACAGGCCGGGCCGCGCTCATGGCCGGTTTCGGACCGAAGTCGCGTCGGATGACTGGTCAGCGACTTTCTCCCGCGCCTGCCGTTGCTCGCGTTCGCGGATCGCTTTTTTCACGTCGTACAGCTGCCAGACACCAAAGCCGAGAATGACCAAGAAGATACCGAGTTCGAGCCAGATTCCCATGCCATGTGCCTCGCGAAGCGTGAACGTTGTAGACCCGGCCGATGGTGCCCGAAGGGCCATGCCGGTGCAATACAGTGCGGTATGTCCGACGAATACCAGATTGAAATTCCCGCCTCTTTCATGGCCCTGTACGTGTTGCCCGGCCGGCAAAAGCCGAGCCTGCCTCGCGACGAGCTGGCTGCGCGCTACGAGCTCTGTGAAGACATGGCCCAGCTGCTCACGGAGACCGCGCGCAACATGGAGTTCAGCCTGGGCCTGGCCGAGAGCGATGTGCTCACGCGCTGCCTGCAGGGCTTGTGCGTGGAACCCGCGGTGGTGAGCGATGCCGAGTCGGTGTGGGTGGTTCGCCGCCTGGCCGAGTTGCTGGGTTGGAGCGACGCAGGCCTGCGGGCTTAAAACCCGGTCTTCGGTGGCGCGGTGCGCAACCACAGCAGCGCCGCCAGCGCGCTGACGCCCAACCCACCCGAGAACCACAGCGCGCCCGAGCCCCAGCGTTCGATGCACAGGCCGAACAGCAGCGGCGCAAAGGCCTGCGCCACGCGCGAAGGCGCCATCATGATCCCTTGCCGCTGGCCATAGCCCACCGGGCCAAAGTACACCAGCGGCAGCGTGCCCTTGGCGATGGTGAGGATCCCGTTGCCCGCGCCGTGCAGCAGCGCAAATGCGGGTCCGGCGATCGGACCGAAAACCATCCAGCAAACCACGCCCAGCGGGTGGGCCAGCGCCGCTGCGCGCGCCGACAGCAGGGGATGGAGCCGCCTTAAGAAACCGAACTCCAGCATGCGCCCGGCCACCTGCGCCGGACCCACCAGCGCGCCGATGGCCACCGCCCCGGCCAGGGTGGCGCCGCTGGCCACCAGCAGCTGTGGAAGATGCGCCGCCATGGCGGTGCTGATGAACCAGGTGGCGGCGAACACGTAGGACAGCAGCCACGCGGTGTGCCTGGGTGGTGGTGACTGCGGCAGGGCGGCGGGAGCGTTGGGTTCCACCCTTTGGGACGGCACAGGCCATGCCTGCGCGCGTGGAATGCTCGCGTTCAGCGGCAGCCCCACCAGGAGGTGCAGGCCGGCCCAGGCCAGGCAGGCGCCGCGCCAGCCGAACTCGGCTTCCAGCAGGGCGGTGAGCGGCCAGCCCACGGTGCTGGCAAAACCGGCAATGAGCGTTATGCCGGTGATCGCTGCACGGGCTTGGGTGCCGTGCAGCCGCACCAAGGCGGCAAACGCGGCTTCGTAGAGCCCGCTGCCCATGGCCATGCCGATCAGCAGCCAGGCCAGCATGAGGCTGGTGCTGCCTTGCACCTGCGACAGGCAGGACAAACCCAGCGCAAACATCACGCTGGTGCCCATGAGCACCGGGCGGCCGCCCCAGCGGTCGATGGAGCGCCCGGCGAACGGGCCCAGCGCTGCCGAGGCCAGCAGGGCCACCGTGAAGGCGATCCAGATTTGCGAGATGGGCAGGCCCAGGCCGTCGGCCATGGGCCGGGCGAGCAGGGCGGGGAGGTAGTAAGTGGAGCCCCAGGCCAGGGTCTGCGCCGTGCCCAGGCGCAGCACCAGCGGCCAGGTGCGGGGGTCGGTCATGCGAACACGGTGTGGGACCGGCCGGGCCGCAGGGTGTCAGGCGATGTCGAAGGCGTGGAAACCGAAACGTCCCTGGCGCCGGTCGGCGAAGTAGTGCTCCAGCGTTTCCTTGACGGTGCGAAACGCGATCTCGTCCCAGGGGATCTGGTCTTCGGTGAACAGCCGCGCCTCGATGGTTTCGTGTCCGGGGTCGAACACATCGCTGAGCAGGCGAGCCCGGTAGTAGATGTGCACCTGGCCCACGCGGGAGACGTTCATCAGCGTGAAGATCTCGCCCATCTCGAATTGCGCACCGGCTTCTTCCACGGTTTCGCGCGCAGCGCCCTCGGCCGTGGTTTCGTGCAGTTCCATGAAGCCGGCCGGCAAGGTCCACTTGCCAAACCGAGGTTCGATGTTGCGTTTGCAGAGCAACACGTACTGACCGCTGTCGCCCCAGACCGGCACCGTGCCCACCACGTTGAGCGGGTTGTCGTAGTGCACCAGATGGCAGGCCGGACAGACCGCGCGGGGCTTGGTGTCGCCGTCGTCGGGCAAGCGGATGTCGACGGCAGTTCCGCAGTTGCGGCAGTGTTTGGCGGGTGGTCGGAGCATCCGTTCAGTTTAGCGGTCTGGCGTGGCGACGAAAAAAAGCCGGGCCAAGGCCCGGCTTTCAGAGCAGGATCGACCTCAGGCTTTCTTGCCGTGCTTGGCAATCAGCGCCTTCGCGGTTTCCAGCAACTCCTTGCCGTTGAAACCGCGCTTGTCCATGTCCTGCATCCACTCGATCTCCACCAGACGCGCCTTGCGCCGGAACTCCTGCGCTTCGGCGGCCGGGATGGTGTAGATCGTGTTGCCTTGTTTCACCGCCGACTCGCGGCCGGCCACATCGCCGGCTTGCTGCGTCTTGCCCAACCAGGCCGAGGTTTCCATGCCGGAGTTCTTGTCGATCACGGCCCTGAGGTCGGGTGGCAGGCTGGCGTACTTCGCCTTGTTCATGGCCATCACAAAGGTGGTGGTGTAGAGCGCGCCGCCGGCCGGGTCGAACTCGCTGTGGAACTTGGTCAGCTCCTGCACCTTGACCGAGGGCACGACTTCCCAGGGAATCACGCAGCCGTCGATGACGCCTTTGGAGAGTGCGTCGGGAATCTGCGGCAGCGGCATGCCCACCGGCGTGGCGCCCAGGTAGCCCAGCATCTTGGTGATCTGGCGGGTGGGGCCGCGCACCTTGGAGCCGCGCAGGTCTTCAGCGGTCTTGATCTGCTTGCTGCGCATGTGGAACATGCCCGGGCCGTGCACCTGCAGGGCGATGGGCTGCACGTCCTTGAACTCGTCCTTGGCCACGGTCTGCACGTATTCCCAGTAGGCCTTGGAGGTGGCCTCGGCGTTGTTCATCATGAACGGCAGTTCGAACACTTCAATGCGCGGGAAACGGCCCGGCGTGTTGCCCGGCAGGGTCCAGACGATGTCGACCACGCCGTCGCGTGCCTGGTCGAACAGCTGCACCGGCGAGCCGCCGAGCTGCATGGCGGGATAGCCTTCAAACTTGATGCGGCCACCCGAGTCCTTCTCGACCTTGTCCATCCAGGCCTTGTGCATGTTCAGCCACACGTTGGACTGCGGCGCCATGAAGGTGTGGAACTTGAGCGTGACGCTTTGTTGTGCCATGCCCACCAGGGCGGGGCCACCCAATGCCACGGCGGCGCCAGTCTGGAGCAAGGTTCTGCGTTGGATCATGAAAAGGTCTCCTGAGGTCGATGAAAAAGTGAATCAAGGATAGGTGCAGGCGTTGCCGACCGCGAGAGGTCAAACCCGCAAGGGCACCGGGTGTGCGACGTGGAACCCGGTGTTTCCTTCAGCCGATGGACACGCTGAGGGGCGTGAGACCTTCCACTGCGCCGACCAGCAGGTCGCCGCGCACCACGGCGTTCACGCCTTCGGGTGTGCCGGTGTAGATCAGGTCGCCGGGTTGCAGTTCCCAGGCGGCCGAGAGGTGTTCGATGGTCTCGGCCACGTTCCAGATCAGCTTGTTGACGTTGCTGCGCTGACGATCGCTGCCGTTGACCTGCAGCCAGATCGGCGCGTTGTTCACATCGCCGGCGTCGGCCGCCAGCGTGATGGGGCCGATGGGCGCCGAGTGGTCGTAGGCCTTGCCGATGCACCAGGGGCGGCCTTGTTTTTTCATCTCGCCTTGCAGGTCGCGGCGGGTCATGTCCAGGCCCACGGCGTAACCGTAAATGTGTCGGGCCGCATCGGCGGCCTGGATGTTCTTGCCGCCGGTGCCGATGGCCACCACCAGCTCGATTTCGTGGTGCAGGTTGCTGGTGAGGCTGGGGTAGGGCGTGCTGGCGGTCTGGCCCGGTTCGGCCACCACGATGGTGTCGGCCGGCTTCAGAAAGAAGAACGGCGGCTCACGGCCAGTGAAGCCCATTTCTTTCGCGTGCTCTTCGTAGTTGCGGCCCACGCAGTAGATGCGGTGCACCGGAAAGCGATCGGGGCTGCCGACGACGGGCACGGAGACGGTGGCGGGTGGCGTGAAGGCGTATTGCTCGGTCATGGCGTGCGGGAGGGGTTGGAGGAGGCTGATGGGATCAGTGTGCCATCAGTGTTGCGAAGCGGGCAGCCGCACCACCAGGCCGTCCAGCTCGGCGGTGAGCCGCACCTGGCAGCTCAGGCGGCTCTGCGGCTCGACCGGGCTGGAGGCGAAGTCGAGCATGTCGAGCTCGTCGGGCACGGGTGCGGGTAGCAGCCGGGACCACGGTGCGTCGATCATCACGTGGCAAGTGGCGCAGGTGAGGCTGCCACCGCAGTCGGCTTCGATGCCCTTCACGTTGGCGTCCACAGCGGCCTTCATGAGGCTGTCGCCGGGGCGGGCCTGGATGTCTTGCTGTGTCTGGTCGGGGTGGATGAACCGGATGGAAATCATGTGAAAACTCGTGGGGTGGATCAGGTACGGGCGAAGTACTCGCGGCGTTCGAAGTCGGTCTTGTCTTCGGCCTGCGCGTGGCGCTCGATTTCGCTGCGTTTGACACGGCAAAAATGGTGCACCACATCCTGGCCCAGGCCCGCGCACAAGGCGGTGTCGGCCTCGAGTGCCTGCAGGCCTTCAGACAGCGATGTGGGGATTTTCTCGCTGCCGTCGGCGTAAGGCGTTTCGCTCGCGGGTGGTGGCAGCAAACGCTGGTGCAGGCCGTCGAGCCCGGCGTGGATCTGCGCGGCCATGTAGAGGTACGGATTGGCGGCGGGCTCGCCGATGCGGTTTTCGATGCGCGTGGCCTGGTCGCCCGCGCCGCCCACCACGCGCAGCATGGCGCCGCGGTTGTCCCGGCCCCAGAGCACGGCTTGCGGCGCCAGCGCGTTCGGACGAAAGCGTGCGAAGCCGTTGATGGTGGGCGTGCACAGCGGCGTCATGCCGCACGCATGCCTCAGCAAACCGGCGAGCCAGTGGCTGGCAGCATCCGACAGGCTGTGCCGCGCATCCAGCGCGGTGGTGTCGGGCGCGGGGCTGTCGCGCACACACGCATTGCGTCCGGTTTTCAGATCCACCAGCGACTGGTGCAGGTGCCAGCCGCTGGACATGATGTGCGGGAACGGCGGGCGGCACATGAAGGTGGCGTGAAAACCCGCGCGGCGCAGCGCCTGGCGAACACCATTGCGAAACAGCACCATCTGGTCGGCGGCGGTGAGCGCGTCGGTGGCGTCGAACACGGCCTCCACCTGGCTCGGGCCGAGTTCGATTTCCAGCGATTGCAGCGGCAGGCCCAGTGCCTGCGCGGTGCGCTGCACGATGCGCAGTGGCTCGTCGCTCATGTCCATCATCGCTTCGGCCTGCAGGTTGTAGCCCGGGTGGATCATCTCCACCTCGGGCGGCAGACCGGGCCAGCCGGCGAGCGCAGGGTCGAGCTGCGGCCGGGTGTCGGTGATGCGGTAAATGTGGAACTCGACTTCCAGCCCGGTTTTGAGGCCGTAACCCGCTTCACCCAGCCGCGCCAGCGCGGTCTGCAGCACGCGCCGGGTGTCGATGGGCACGGGGCTGCCGTCGGCAAACCAGGGCTGGCAGCGCAGCCAGCCTGTGTGGGGCGCCCAGGGCAGCTCGGTGAAGCTCTCGGGGTCGGGCAGCAGCAGGAGGTTGGCCGCGCCGGCAAAGCCGGGCAGGTCGTCGGTGCCGCCGGGCTCGAACACCTTCCACGCGGTGCGGTCGGCGGTGTCCTTGAGCATGAGCGTGCCCACCATGCCCACGCCGTCCAGCAGCGCGCGCATGGCCGCCGTGGCGGTGAGGGTCTTGCCGCGCAGCATGCCGTGGGTGTCGCACCAGCCCATGCGCACCAGCTCGACGCCACTGGCCTCGATGCGTTTGACCAGGCGCACACACGCGGCCTCGCGAGCGGCGGTGTGGATGCCGCAGCGTTCGGCGAAGTGCGTCATTGGGCCGCCACGGTTTCAGTGGACGCGTGGTGCCAGGGCGCGCCCTCGCGTCTGGCGCGAACGGCGTCTTGCCACCAGGCCGCCCAGTCTTGCGCCGGGGCGATGCCATCCACGGTCTCGGGGCCGCTGATCTGGCCATGCAGCGATGGATCGGCGATGCCAGGCGCGGTGCCGCCTTGCTCCACCGTGTCGATGGCTTGCTGGAGCAGGCGGCGGTTGGCCATGATCACTTTGTCGGTGGTGCCCAGGTGCTCACGCGTGCGGTCCTGGATGGCGCCCATGCTTTCGCAGGCCCACTGGTCGTGCACGTTGATGTCGTCCTCGCCCATGCCGAGGTAGGTGCGGCTCTGCTGCTCTTCGGCGTTGAAACCCCAGTTGTTGTGGCGCCCGGTTTTTGGCCGGTAGTCGGGCAGGGTCACGGCGGCCAGGCGCGGCATGCGCATGGCGTCCTTGTCCACCGGGCCGGTGAAGCTGGTGAAGAACGCGAACCAGTAATTGTGGGTGTCGTCCACCGGCACGTGCATCTGCGTGATCGTCATGGTCTCGGAGAGCGGGATCACGAAGGTTTGCGGAAACACGGCGTGGGTCACGCGCACGTGAGTGAGTTCGTGGGTCATGGGGCGCAGCGCGGTGAGCTGCAGTCCGTGGGGCTTGGCTTCAAAGGAAATCAGGGGTTGGCCGAACTCGCGCATCACGCGCGTCATGGGCCAGCGCTCGCCGCCCACGTCGCCGGCGCTGGCGCCGCGAAACTGCTTGCCGTAGCTGTCGTCCAGCGACGCGTCGTTGAAGAAGCGGTGCAAATAGGAGGCGTGCGCCGGGTCGATGCCCACTTCAAACGCTTGCAGCCAGTTGCAGTTCCACAGGCCCTTGAACGCGAACGTGTGCGAGGCAGGGGCGTTGAAACAGTCCAGGGCGGGGAAGGGCGGCGGTGTCTGGTCTTCGGGGCCGAACCAGCCGAACAGCACACCGCTTTTTTCCACCAGCGGGTAGCTGCGCTGCCGGATGCGGGTGCACAAGGTGCTGCCGGCGGGTTCGCCCGGGGTCTCGATGCACTGGCCGGTGGTGTCGAACTTCCAGCCGTGGAACGGGCAGCGCAGACCATCACCCTCGTTGCGGCCAAAGGCGAGGTCGGCGCCACGGTGGGGGCAGTCGCGGTCGAGCAGGCCGTAGCTGCCTTGGGCGTCGCGGAACAGCACGAAGTCTTGACCCAGCACGCGCACGGCCTTGACCGGGCGCACCGCCATGGACGGGTCCAGCGCGGGGTCGAACTCGTCGAGAAGCGCCACCGGCTGCCAGTAGCGGCGCAGCAATTCACCCCCGGGGGTGCGGGGCCCGACCTGTGTCAGGCGCTGGTTGAGTTCGGCTTTCATGGGGGCTCCGGTGGGCGGTGTTCAAACGGTATCCCGTTTATATTTTTCAGTGTACAGTTTGCGCCATGAGCCTGCAAGACACCGTTTTGATGCAATTGCGCGACCTGATCCTGAGCGGCCAGTTCGAGCCCGGGCACCGCTTGGCCGAGCAGCAGCTGGCCGAGCGGTTGGGCGCCTCGCGCACACCGGTGCGCGCCGCGCTCGTGACGCTGGAGCAGGAAGGGCTGGTCGAAGCCAACGAGACCGGCAAGTACTTGGTGCGCCAGTTCACCGCGCAGGAAGTGACCGACGCCATTGCGGTGCGTGGGCACCTCGAAGGCATGGCCGCGCGGCTGGTGGCGGAGCACGGCGTGTCGCGCCAGTTGCAGGGCCAGCTGCAGGCCTGCCTGGACGAGGGCGACCGACTGCTGGCTGAGAGCCCGCTCACCATCGAGAGTTACGCAGCCTATGCGGTGATGAACGACCGCTTCCACGCGCTGCTGCTCGAGGCCTGCGGCAATCGGGCCTTGCAACGCGCTGTGGCGCTCAACGACAAGCTGCCGTTCGCGCCGGCCTCGGCCATGCTGCCCATGCAGGGCACGGTGGCGCTGGACCGCGACTGGATGCTCTACGCGCACCGCCAGCACCACATGCTGTTCAACGCGCTGCAACGCGGTGAGGGCGCCCGCGCGCAGGCGCTGGCGGTGGAGCACACCGAGGTGGCGCAGATGAACATGCGCCTGGCGCTGGAGCGGCGCGCCGAGTCGGAGCGGGTGATGCCGGTGATGCGGCTGGTGGTGGGCTGACACGGGCGCGGTGTATCGTCCCGGGCATGCCGCCCACCGCCGAACCCGCCTCCACCAACGGCCTCACGCTGCGGCGCGTGGCCATCGACACGTACCACGAGAACGTCGCCTACCTGCACCGCGACTGCGAAGTGGTGCGGGCCGAAGGCTTCCAGGCCTTGTCCAAGGTGGAGGTGCGCGCCAACGGGCGGCGCATCCTGGCCACGCTCAATGTGGTGGACGACAGCAGCATCGTGGGCTGCAACGAGATCGGTGTGTCCGAAGACGCTTTTGCCCGGCTGGACGTGGCCGGTGGCCACCCGGCGTCGGTGTCGCCCGCCGAGCCGCCCGAATCGATTCCGGCGCTGTTTCGCAAGATCAACGGCGAGCGGCTGGGCCGTGACGACTTCCGCCACATCGTCCGCGACATCGCCGAGCTGCGCTATTCCAAGATCGAGCTCACCGCCTTCGTGGTGGCCTGCAACCGCAGCGAGCTCGACCGCGAGGAGGTCTATTTTTTGACCGAGGCCATGGTGGCCAGCGGCCGTCGGCTCGACTGGCACGAGCCGCTGGTGGTGGACAAACACTGCATCGGCGGCATCCCCGGCAACCGCACCTCGATGCTGGTGGTGCCCATCGTCGCCGCGCACGGGCTGGTGTTCCCCAAGACCTCGTCGCGCGCCATCACGTCGCCAGCGGGTACCGCCGACACCATGGAGGTGCTGGCCAATGTGGAGCTGCCGTTCGAGCAGCTCACCGGCATCGTGCGCCAGCACCACGGCTGCCTGGCCTGGGGTGGCACGGCCCAGCTCTCCCCGGCGGACGACGTGCTGATCTCGGTGGAGCGCCCCCTGTCCATCGATTCGCCCGGCCAGATGGTGGCCTCCATCCTGTCCAAGAAGATCGCCGCCGGCGCCACGCACCTCGTGCTCGACATCCCCATCGGCCCCACGGCGAAGGTGCGGTCCATGCCCGAGGCGCAGCGCCTGCGCCGCCTGTTTGAATACGTGGCGCAGCGTTTGCACCTCTCGCTGGACGTGGTGATCACCGACGGTCGCCAGCCGGTGGGCCGCGGCGTGGGCCCGGTGCTCGAAGCCCGCGATGTGATGCAGGTGCTGGAAAACGACCCGCGCGCGCCCGACGACCTGCGGCAAAAATCGCTGCGGCTGGCGGGCCGCCTGATCGAATGCAGCCCCGATGTGCGCGGTGGTGACGGCTTTCGCATCGCGCGCGACATCCTCGATTCCGGCCGTGCGCTGGCGCAGATGCGCGCCATCGTGCAGGCACAAGGCGACCGGGGGTTTGACCATCACCACCCGGCGCTGGGTGCCCTCACGCTGGACGTGAAGGCACCCGCGGCCGGCGTGGTCATCGGCATCGACAACCTGCAGATCGCTCAGATCGCGCGCTTGGCCGGCGCGCCCAAGGTGCGGGGTGCGGGTGTGGACCTGTGCGTCAAACTCGGTGAGCCGGTGTCCGCCGGTGATGTGCTGTACCGGGTGCACGCCAGCTACCCGGCCGATCTCGAATTCGCCCGCCAGGCCAGTGTGCGCGCCTGTGGTTTCAGCCTGGGCACCGCTGCCCAGGTGCCCCAAGTCTTTGTGGAGTTCTGATGTCCCTCTCCAACAAACCCGATGCGGGTTGTGTGCTGTGTTTCGACGACGAAACCGCGCCGGCCAGCCAGGCCGCCAGCGCCCTCGGCATGGCCGTGGCGGTGGTGGCGCGCCACCGCTTCCCCGATGGCGAGATGCGCCTGCGCCTGCCCGCCGAGCTGCCTGAGCGCGTGGTGCTCTGGCGTGGCCTGCAGCAGCCCAACGAAAAACTGGTCGAGCTGCTGCTGACCGCGCAGACCGCGCGCCGGCTGGGCGCCAAACACGTTTCGCTGGTGGCCCCTTACATGGCCTACATGCGCCAGGACATCGAATTCAATCCGGGCGAGGCGATCAGCCAGCGCATCGTGGGTGGTTTTCTGGCCGGCTTGTTCGATGCCATCATCACCGTGGACCCGCACCTGCACCGCGTGGCCACGCTGCATGAAGCCATGCCGGTGAAGGACGCGATCTCGCTCAGCGGCGCGCCGCTGCTGGCCGACCACATCGCCACCCAGCGCCAGAACCCGCTGCTGATGGGGCCGGACGAAGAAGCGCTGCAATGGGTGGCGCTCGCTGCGAAGCGGCACGGCTGGGACCATGCGGTGTGCCGCAAGACGCGCCATGGCGATCGGGAGGTGGACATCGAACTGCCCGAGCTGCCGGTGGCCGGCCGCGCGGTGGTGCTCATGGACGACGTGGCCAGCTCCGGCCACACGCTGGCGCGAGCGGCGGTGAAGCTGCGCGCCGCGGGGGCGAGGTCGGTGGACGTGGCGGTCACGCACGCGCTGTTTGCGTCAGGCGCGGTGCAGCTGGTGCGCAGTTCGGGCGTGGGGGAAATCTGGAGCACCGACTGCATTTCGCATCCGTCAAATGCCGTGAGCATCGTCCCTGAGGTGGTGAGGTCATTGCAGGGGCTGGCCGTGGCGAACGGTTGACCCGCGCAGAATCAGGGTTTTCCCGAGTGGCCGCCAGGCCGCTCTCCAATGGCGGCCCTCGGGCCGCACGTCATTTCTGCATCCGGAACCTCTCACATGGCATCACTGTTCGAACCCACCACCGCCGGCAGCATTTCACTGGCCAACCGCATCGTCATGGCGCCGCTCACGCGCAACCGCGCGCCCAACGCCGTGCCCACGCCGCTCATGGCCACCTATTACCAGCAGCGAGCCACGGCCGGCCTGCTGATCACCGAAGCCACCGCCATCAGCCACCAGGGCCAGGGCTACGCGGACGTGCCCGGGCTCTACGCACCCGAGCAGATCGAAGGCTGGAAAGCCGTGACCGCCGCGGTGCACGCCGCGGGCGGCAAAATCGTCACGCAACTCTGGCACGTGGGCCGTGTGTCGCACGTGGACCTGCAACCCAACGGGGCAGCGCCCGTGGCGCCCTCGGCCATCGCCGCCAAGACCAAGACCGTGCTGCTCAAGGACGGCGCGCCCGTGTTCGTGGACACCTCGGTCCCCCGTGCGCTGGAGACCAGCGAGCTGCCCGGCATCGTGAACGACTACCGCAAGGCCGCTCTGGCTGCCATCGAAGCGGGCTTTGACGGTGTGGAGATCCACGCCGCCAACGGTTACTTGATCGACCAGTTCCTCAAGACCGGCAGCAACCTGCGCACCGACGCGCACGGCGGCAGCATCGAGAACCGTGCCCGTTTGCTGGTGGAGGTGCTGCAGGCCGTGACCGACGCCATCGGCGCGGGCCGCACCGGCGTGCGCCTGTCGCCCGTGACCCCGGCCAACGACGTGATCGATGCCGATCCTCAGCCGCTGTTCAGCCATGTGATGCAGGAACTCGCGAAGTTCGACCTCGCGTACGTCCACTTCATCGAGGGCGCCACCGGTGGCCCGCGCGAACTGGCCGACCGCCCGTTCGACTACGACGCGTTGCGCGACCGCTACCACGCAGCCGGCGGCAAGGCCGCCTGGATGGTCAACAACGGCTACGACCTGGCCTTGGCCCAGGGTGCCGTGAACAATGGCGCCGATCTGGTGGCCTTTGGCAAGACCTACATTGCGAATCCAGACCTCGTCGAGCGTCTGAAGCAAGGCGGTCCGTTCAATGAGCCGGACAGCAAGACCTTCTACGGCGGCGGCGCCCAAGGCTACACCGACTATCCGACGCTGCAGACGGCATGAAGCCGTTCTGCTGATTGACAGGATGGGGCCTGCGGGCATGGTTCGCAGGCCTTTTTCACGCCTGTCGGCCGACGGTGCTTTATCCTCGGTGCCATGAAGCTCTACAACTACTTTCGCTCCTCGGCCTCGTTTCGCGTGCGCATCGCGCTGGCCCTCAAAGGCCTCGATTACGAATACCACTCGGTCCACCTGGCCAAGGGTGAGCACAAGCTGCCGGCTTACGCCGACATCGCGGTGGAAGGCCTGGTGCCCTTGCTCGAACTCGATGACGGCACGCGGCTGACGCAGTCGATGGCCATCATCGAATACCTCGACGAACTGCACCCCACCCCCGCCTTGCTGCCGGCCGACGCGCTGGGCCGTGCGCGCGTGCGGGCGCTCTCCCAGATCATTGCGTGCGAGATCCACCCCATCAACAACCTGCGCGTGCTCAAGTACCTGAGCAAGGACCTCCAAGTGGACGAGGACACCAAGAACACCTGGTACCGCCACTGGGTGCGCAGCGGGCTGGAGTCGTTCGAGCGCCAGCTGGCCGCGCAGCCACCCGGCACCTATTGTTTCGGGGAAACACCGACCCTGGCTGATTGCTGTCTGGTGCCGCAGATCTTCAACGGCCAGCGTTTCAACGTCGACTTCTCGGGGCTGCCGCGCACCATGGCCGCATTCGAGGCCTGCATGAAGCATCCCGCGTTCCAGAAAGCGCAACCCTCGGCCTGCCCGGACGCCGAAACCTGATGCTGCTGACGGCCGACGGCATCCAACCCGATTGGCCTGCGCCGCCCGGCGTGCGGGCGCTGTTCACCACGCGCCAGGGTGGCGTGTCGGTGGCGCCGTTCGACAGCTTCAACCTGGGTGATCACGTCCGCGACGAGCCTCTGGCGGTCGCGGGCAACCGCGACCGGCTTGCAGCCCTCACAGCGCCCGCGCGACCGGTGTTCTTGCAACAGGTGCATGGCACACACGTCGTGCCGCTGACGCCCGACACGCCCGATGGCACCACCGCCGATGCCTGCGTGGCGCACGGCCCCGGCGTCGTGGCCACGATCATGGTGGCCGATTGTTTGCCGGTGCTGTTCACGCACGCGTCAGGCACCTGGGTGGCCGCGGCGCACGCGGGCTGGCGGGGTCTGGTTCAAGGCGTGCTGGAGGCCACCGTCGGGACTTTGCGCGAGTCGGCCGGCGAGGGCGATATCGTGGTCTGGCTGGGCCCCTGCATCGGGCCGGGCGCGTTTGAAGTGGGGGCGGAGGTGTGCGAGACGTTCGTGGCGGCCGACCCCGAAGCGGGCGCCCATTTCTGGCCCCTGGGCAAAGGCAAGTTTCTGGCCGATCTGCAGGCCCTGGCCCGCTTGAGGCTTCAGGCGATGGGCATCACCCATGTGCACGGCAACGATGGATCACCGCCCTGGTGCACCGTGACACAGACCTCACGTTTCTTTTCGCACCGGCGCGACGCCGCCTTGCTCGGCAGCACCGGCCGCATGGCCGCCTGCGTCTGGATCGAGTGAAACACCAGTTGCCGGTTCTGCATTGGCGGCCAGTCGCGCCATCTGGGCCTGATGTTCGGCCGCTTCGCGGGCCTTGATTTCCTTGCGCCGTGCAGGGGTCCTCATCACGTAAACCACGAGGACGACGGGCAGCAAACCGTAAAGAAAAAAGGTCACAATGGCCCCGAGGATGGATCCGGTGGAGTTGCTCGCCTCCGCCACCGACATCATCAAAACCACATACATCCAACCGATCACGACCAGGTACACAGCATTCCTTGCAGACCGGGGAAACCATGTCAGTCTGCTGGAAGCCGCCACGCAGATACTGGGGAAAACCCGGAAATTTTTCCCCACCGTGGGGATGATAAGCCGCACACAAAAGCACAGGAGACCAGCATGACATCGGGCAAAACCCCACCCACCGACTGGCTGGAGACCGCCAACCAGTTCCAGCAAAACCTTGTTCAGCAATGGACGCAGGTGGCCCAGGCTTTTCCCGGGGCTGCGGCGGGTGCCCGGCCCGGCGCAACCGACCCCTTCGCGGCATTCAAGGCGTTCATGCCGCAAGCGGGTGGAGCCAACCCGTTCGGGATGGCCATCCCGACAGGTGGGGCGGTCTTCCCCGGCATGCCAGCGATGCCGGCCATGCCCGGCATGGGCGACATGTTCAAGAACGCCTCGGGTCAGCAGGTGAGTTTCGATCCCGCAAAACTGCTGGAGATCCAGAACCAGTACCTCAAGGACGTGACCGGCCTGTGGAACCAGGGCCCGGCGGTCAAGCCCGAGGGCGATCGGCGCTTTGCGTCCGATGCCTGGGCCAACAACCCGATGGCAGCGTTCTCCGCCGCAGCCTACCTGCTCAACGCGCGCACCCTCATGGCCCTGGCCGACGCGGTGCAGGGCGATGCCAAAACCCGCACCCGCGTGCGCTTCGCGGTGCAGCAGTGGATCGACGCCAGTGCGCCGAGCAACTTCCTGGCCTTTAACGCCGAAGCGCAGAAAAAAGCCATCGACACCCAGGGCGAGAGCATCGCCAAGGGCATGGCCAACCTGCTGCACGACATGAAGCAAGGCCATGTCTCCATGACCGACGAGAGCGTGTTCGAGGTGGGCAAGAACGTGGCCACCACCGAAGGCGCGGTGGTGTTCGAGAACGAGCTGTTTCAGCTGATCGAATACAAGCCACTCACGGCCAAGGTGTACGAGCGCCCGTTCCTGCTGGTGCCGCCCTGCATCAACAAGTTCTACATCCTCGATCTGCAGCCCGAGAACTCGCTGATCCGCTACTGCGTGGAGCAGGGTCACCGCACCTTTGTGGTGAGCTGGCGCAACCCCGACGAGTCGCTGGCCCAGGCCACCTGGGACCAGTACATCGAAGACGCGGTGATCAAGGCCATCGAGGTCACGCAAGACATCACCGGTGCCGAGACCATCAATGCGCTGGGCTTCTGCGTGGGCGGCACCATGCTGGGCACGGCGCTGGCCGTGCTGGCTGCGCGCGGTGAAGAGCCGGTGAACTGCGCGACCTTCCTCACCACGCTGCTCGACTTCACCGACACCGGCATCCTCGACGTGTTCATCGACGAGAACTTCGTCAAGTACCGCGAGGCGCAGTTCGCCCAGGGCGGCCTCATGCCCGGGCGAGATCTCGCCACCACCTTCAGCTTCCTGCGCCCGAACGACCTGGTGTGGAACTACGTGGTGGGCAACTACCTCAAGGGCGAGACGCCGCCGCCGTTTGACCTGCTGTACTGGAACTCCGACAGCACCAACCTGCCGGGCCCGTACTACACGCGCTACCTGCGCCAGATGTACCTGGAGAACAACCTCATCAAGCCCGGCAAGATGACGGTGTGCGGCGAGCAGATCGACTTCCGCCTGGTGAAGCTGCCGGTCTACCTCTACGGCTCGCGCGAAGACCACATCGTGCCCATCGGCGGCGCCTACGCAAGCACCCAGGTGTTCCCCGGCAAGAAGCGTTTCGTCATGGGGGCCTCGGGCCACATCGCCGGCGTGATCAACCCGGCCAGCAAGAAGAAGCGCAGCCACTGGATCGGCTCGTCCACCAAATTCCCGAAAGACGTGAACGAGTGGATCGCCAGCGCGGATGAACAAGCCGGCAGCTGGTGGACCGACTGGGCCGCCTGGCTCAAGCCGCAGGCAGGCAAACAGATCGCGGCGCCCAAGACCTACGGCAAGGGCAAGAGCTACGCGGTCATCGAGCCCGCGCCGGGTCGCTACGTCAAAGCCAAGGCTTGACCCCGAATTTTTTCAGCACAACAAGGAGCAAACCCATGGAAGACATCGTCATCGTTTCAGCCGCCCGCACCGCCGTCGGCAAGTTCGGCGGCTCGCTCGCCAAAGTCCCCGCCACCGAGCTCGGCAGCATCGTCATCAAGGCCATGCTGGAGCGCAGTGGCCTCCCCGCCGACGTGATCGGTGAAGTGATCATGGGCCAGGTGCTGGCGGCGGGCGTGGGCCAGAACCCGGCGCGTCAGGCCATGATGAAGGCCGGTGTGGCCAAGGAAACCCCGGCGCTGACCATCAACGCCGTGTGTGGCTCCGGCCTCAAGGCCGTGATGCTGGCGGCGCAGGCCGTGGCCTGGGGCGACAGCGAGATCGTGATCGCCGGTGGCCAGGAAAACATGAGCGCCAGCCCGCACGTGCTCAACGGCAGCCGCGATGGCCAGCGCATGGGCGACTGGAAAATGATCGACACCATGATCGTTGACGGCCTGTGGGACGTGTACAACCAGTACCACATGGGTATCACCGCCGAGAACGTGGCCAAGGCCCATGCCATCACGCGCGACATGCAGGATGCCTTGGCCCTGGGCAGCCAGCAAAAGGCCAGCGCCGCACAAGATGCCGGCAAGTTCAAGGACGAGATCGTCGGCGTGAGCATTCCGCAGCGCAAGGGTGATCCGGTCGTGTTCGACACCGACGAATTCATCAACAAGAAAACCAACGCCGAAGCGCTGGCGGGCTTGCGTCCGGCTTTCGACAAGGCGGGTTCCGTGACCGCCGGCAACGCCTCGGGCCTGAACGACGGCGCCGCTGCCGTGATGGTGATGACCGCGAAGAAAGCCGCTGCACTGGGCCTGACGCCGCTCGCCCGCATCGCCGCCTTCGGCACCAGCGGCCTGGACCCCGCCACCATGGGCATGGGCCCGGTGCCCGCCACGCAGAAGGCACTCATGCGCGCCGGCTGGAAGGCGTCGGACGTGGACCTGTTCGAGCTCAACGAAGCCTTCGCCGCCCAGGCCTGCGCCGTCAACAAGGCGCTGGACATCGACCCGGCCCGTGTGAACGTCAACGGTGGTGCGATCGCGATCGGTCACCCCATCGGCGCGTCCGGTTGCCGCATCCTGGTGACGCTGCTGCACGAAATGGTGCGACGCGACGCGAAAAAGGGCGTTGCTGCGCTGTGTATCGGTGGCGGCATGGGGGTTTCCCTCGCGGTCGAACGCTGATTTGCCTGTAGATTCAAAGGCCTACTGCGGGGCCACACACACCCCGCAACCCAACACACACATACCAGAGGAGAACCCCCAATGAGTCAAAAAGTAGCGTACGTCACCGGTGGCATGGGTGGCATCGGAACGGCCATCTGCCAGCGCCTGCATAAGGAAGGCTTCAAGGTCATCGCCGGCTGTGGTCCCACGCGCGATTTCAAGAAGTGGATCGACGAGCAAGCGGCCCTGGGCTTCACGTTTTACGCATCGGTCGGCAATGTGGGCGACTGGGCATCCACCGTCGAAGCCTTCACCAAGACCAAGGCCGAGCACGGCACCATCGACGTGCTGGTGAACAACGCCGGCATCACGCGCGACCGCATGTTCCTGAAGATGTCCCGCGAAGACTGGGACGCCGTGATCGAGACCAACCTCAACTCCATGTTCAACGTGACCAAGCAGGTCGTGGCCGACATGGTGGAAAAAGGCTGGGGCCGCATCATCAACATTTCGTCGGTCAACGGTGAAAAGGGCCAGGCCGGCCAGACCAACTACTCGGCTGCCAAGGCCGGCATGCACGGCTTCTCCATGGCGCTGGCGCAGGAGCTGGCCAACAAGGGTGTCACGGTCAACACCGTGAGCCCGGGCTACATCGGCACCGACATGGTCAAGGCCATCCGCCCCGACGTGCTGGAAAAGATCGTGGCCACCGTGCCCGTGAAGCGCCTGGGTGAACCCGGCGAGATCGCCTCCATCATTGCGTGGCTCGCCAGCGAAGACGGCGGCTACGCCACCGGCGCCGACTTCTCGGTCAACGGCGGCCTGCACATGGGCTGAACCGGCCCCCTGCCGACGACCAACCCCGCTGCGGCGGGGTTTTTTGTGGGCGTTTTCGGGTGGTGTTCCAGTGAACGCCCCAGCCCGACTGCAGATACATTGCCAGCATGTACAAGTCTTTGCCCATCGAATCCCTCGCGCTCAACCAGCCGGTGCCCGTGAACATCTGGGACCCCAAGGGCGTGCTGTTGCTGCGCAAGGGCGAGTCCATCACCTCCGAACAGCACCGCGGTCACCTGATGCTGCACACGCCCATGGTGCTGGCGGCCGACTGGCAGGCCTGGGGCTACAGCTACACCGCCGCACTGGACCGCATGGTGCGCGGCAACGAATCGCTCAGCCGCATCGCCGCACTCGACGCCATGGTGCCGGTGCAGGAAAAAAAGGACGCGCGCGACGAACTGTTTCCCACCGAGGCCTGGCCGGACATCCACGCCGCCTTGTCCACGCTGCTGCACCAGGGCGCGGAAGCCAGCCAGTTCGGGGAGCGCCTGCAACGCCTGGCGGCGCAGACCCAACAGCTGTGGCTGGAACACCCAGACGTCAGCTTCATGGTGCTGGTGCAACTGCTGTTCGACACCCACGTGCCGTACAGCACCACGCACGCCTTGCTCGCGGCCGGGCTGTGCGCCCTGGTGGCGCCGTCGGCCGGCTTGTCCGAGGCCGATCAACAACCGCTGCAGCGCGCGGCCCTGACGATGAACATCGCCATGACACGCGCCCACGACGAGATGGCGCGCCAGGGCAGCGCTTTGTCGGAGTCGCAACGCAAGACCGTGCGCGAGCACCCACGGCGAAGCGCCGAGGTGCTGCGCCGCCTGGGTGTGGTCGATGCCCAATGGCTGCAACTGGTGGAAGACCACCACGAGCGCCCCGACGGCCAGGGCTACCCCGCCGGCAAACCGGTCCACAACACCGCGCACCACCTGCTGCAGATCGCCGATGTGTACGTGGCCTGCATCAGCCCGCGAAAAAGCCGGGGTGCGCTGCTCTCGCAGCAGGTCGCGCGCGAGCTCTATCTGGGGGTCGATCAGCAGCCCGACCCCCTGGGTGCCTTGTTCGTCAAGAACATCGGCTTCTACCCGCCAGGCAGCTATGTGCGGCTGGCCAGTGGTGAACTGGCGGTGGTGGCGCGCCGAGGCGCCAAGGCCAACGCGCCAACGGTGTTCGCCATCGTGGGCCGGCAAGGCCTGCCGCTGGGCGAGCCCGCCCTGCGCGACACGGCGGATCCTGCGTTCGAAGTCAAGGCGAGTCTGGTCCCCGGCGATGTGAAGGTGACCGTCAGCGTGGCCAGGCTGCTGGGGCGCCATTGAGAACCCGGGCGTCGCGGTACAGTTGCCCGTCCTGTCCCCGAGCCCTGTGAGCGATGCCGCCCCGATGATTGAAGACCGCCCCGACCACCCACAAACCAGCCCATGGCGCCTCTCGGTCGCGCCCATGATGGACTGGACCGACCGGCATTGCCGCTACCTGCACCGCCTGCTGACCCGGCACACCTTGCTGTACACCGAGATGGTGACCACCGGCGCGCTGGCGCACGGCAGTGTGCAGCGGCACCTGCGGTTCAACGCCGAGGAGCATCCCGTGGCCCTGCAGCTGGGTGGCAGCGACACGGCCGAGCTGGCCATGGCCGCGAAGCTGGGCGAAGACTGGGGCTACGACGAAATCAACCTCAACTGCGGTTGTCCGAGCGACCGTGTGCAACGCGGTGCGTTTGGCGCCTGCCTCATGGCCGAGCCCAAGACCGTGGCCGATGGCGTGAAGGCCATGCTGGACGCGGTGTCGATTCCGGTGACGGTGAAGCACCGCATCGGCATCGACCGCGTGGAGAGCTACGACTTTGTGCGCGACTTCGTGGGCACCGTGAGCGAAGTGGGTTGCCGTGTGTTCATGGTGCACGCGCGCAACGCCTGGCTGGACGGCCTTTCGCCGAAGGAAAACCGCGAAGTGCCGCCGCTGCGTTACGAGCTGGCGTACCGCCTCAAGCGTGACTTTCCCGAGCTCACCATCGGCATCAACGGCGGCATCACCACCAACGCGCAGATTGCCGAGCACCTGCAGCAGGTCGACGGCGTGATGGTGGGGCGCGAGGCGTACCACAACCCCTGGCTGCTCACCTCGTGGGACGAGACCTTTTTCGGCGCAGCACCGAGCACCCTCGCGCGCGAAGCGGTGGAAGAGCAGATGGTGGTCTACATGGAGCGGGCGTTTGCCGAAGACGGCTGCCCCTGGTACGCGATCGCGCGCCACATGCTGGGCCTGCGCCACGGACTGCGCGGCGCACGGCGCTGGCGCCAGATCTGGAGCGACCACCGCCTGAAACCCCTGCCGCCGCGCGAGGTCTGGGCCATGGCACAGGAAAGCATCGCCGCCGACCATCCGCACGCGCCCCTCCCGGTGGCGTGACGCTCATTCCATCCACCAAGGCCCTCATGTCTGTTTTGCCCCCGGCGCTGGACGCCGAACGTTTCGCGATCGACACGCCGGCCGGCCGCGTGAGCGCCTACCGGGCCTGGCCCTCGTCGGGCGCGGCCAACCTGCCACCGGTGCTGCTGGTGCACAGCGTCAACGCCTCGGGCTCGGCGGCCGAAGTGAAGCCGATGTTCGAACACTGCCGGCGGCGCCGCGCGGTGTACGCGCTGGACCTGCCGGGCTTCGGTTTCTCCGAACGCAGCGACCGGGTCTACACCCCGCGTCTCATGACCGACGCGATCCATGCGCTGCTCGCGCACATGCGCCAGGCGCACGGGGTGGACGCGATCGACGTGCTGGGTGTCTCGTTGGCCAGCGAGTTCGTGGTGCGCGCACAGCAGGAGGCGCCCCACACGGTGCGGCGCATGGCCCTTGTGAGCCCCACGGGTTTCAGTGGTCCGAAGCGGCGCTACGGGCCACCGGGCAGCACCCTGTTTCAGGCGTGGCTGCACAAGATGCTGTCGTGGCCGTTCTGGACCGAAGGCATCTACCGCAATCTCACCCGACCCAGCGTGATCCGCTACTTTCTGGAGCGCACCTGGGGCTCCAAGCGCATCGACGAAGCGCTCTGGCGTTATGACGTGATCACCACACGCCAGTCGGGTGCGCGCTTTGCCCCGCTGCACTTCGTGTCGGCGGGCATGTTCAGCCGCGACATCAACACCTTGTACGAGGCCGTCACCTGCCCGGTGTGGGTGAGCATGGCCACGCGCGGTGATTTCACCGACTACCAGGGCAGGGTGACGGTGGAGCAGCGGCCCAACTGGCAGTTCCACGCCATTGAAGGCGGTGCCTTGCCGTACTTCGAAGACCTCGCCGCGTTCACCGACAAGCTCGACCCGTTCTGGGGATAGGCGCGCCAAGGCCATTCACGGCCCTGTCAAATTCGGTCGCCAAGCTCGCGCCAGCCAGCCCGCTTCGGGTTGGGTGTCGGGGTCTGTCATGGCGTTTTCCAATCGGCGCAGTTTCATCATTCGTATGGCGTCGGCGTCTGCCGCGGTGGCCGCGGGCGGCTTGCTGTCGGCCTGCGGAGGCGGGGACGACAACACCTCCGTTGCACCCGCGCCGGTGCCCGCTCGCTTTGATTTCGGCGTGGCCAGCGGCGACCCGCTGGCCGACCGGGTGGTGCTGTGGACGCACGCCGCCCCGGCCAACGGCCAGTCGTCGGTGAACCTGACCTGGGAAGTGGCGCGGGACGCCGGCTTCACCCAGGTGGTCTCCAGCGGCCAGGTGCAGGCCACCGCAGCCGCGGGCTTCACCGCCAAGGTGGACGCCACCGGCCTCGCCGCCGGGCAAAGCTACTTTTACCGCTTCCGCGAGGGCAGCAACAACTCGCCCGTGGGCCGCACCCGCACCCTGCCGGCCTCGGGCGTGGGCAGCGTGAAGATGGCGGTGTTCAGCTGCGCCAACTACCCTGCGGGTTTCTTCCATGCCTACAGCGAGGCGGTGAACCAGGGCGCCGAATACGCCGTGCACCTCGGCGACTACATCTACGAATACCCGGCCAACGGCTACGCCTCGCAAGACGCCGTGGCGCTGGGCCGCGTGAGCACACCGGGCAACGAATGCTTCACGCTGGCCGACTACCGTGCCCGCTACGCGCAGTACCGCAGCGACCCCGACCTCAAGCGCCTGCACGCCAGCCTGCCCCTGATCGCGGTGTGGGACGACCACGAGATCGCGAACGACGCCTTTGTGACCGGTGCCGAGAACCACACCGAAGGCGTGGAGGGCGCCTTCACCGACCGCGTGGCCGCGGCCCTGAAGGTCTGGCACGAGTGGATGCCGGTCCGCACGCCCGACATGACCGACCTGCGCAAGATCTACCGCAGCTTCGACTTCGGCAACCTGCTCGCGCTGCACATGCTGGAGACGCGGCTGCTCGGTCGCGACAAGGGCATTGAGCTGCCCGATCTGGTCAACCCCGCCACGCAGGCGGCGGCGCTCGCCAGCCTGTCGTCCACCTCGCGCCAGATGATGGGCGCCACCCAGCAAACCTGGTTGCAGCAGCAGATGGCCGCGTCCAGCGCCACCTGGCAGGTGCTGGGGCAGCAGGTGCTGATGGCGCGCATGGCGTTCCCGGTGTCCATCCTGCAGGCGCTCGACCCGTCGAACACCGACCCCGTCGCGCAGGCCAACGGGCTGGCCGCCATCACCGATTACCTCACGGCCAAAAACACGCCAGCGGGCCTGCGCACGCCCACCCAGGTGGCCCTGCTCGACCCGGCCACCAACCCGCAGCTGGGCTACAACCTGGACGCGTGGGACGGTTACCCGGTGGCGCGCGAGGTGCTGCTCGGCACGGCCGCGACCTTGGGCAAACGGCTCGTGACCCTGGCCGGCGACACGCACAACGCCTGGCACAGCGATCTCACCTTGATGGGCGGCGCCAAGGTGGGCGAAGAGTTCGCCACGCCGGGCGTGAGTTCGCCGGGTCTGGAGGAGTACCTCTCCGCCATTCCACCGGCGCAGGCCGCCGGCATCTTCACCGGCGTGATCGACACGCTCAACTACGCCGACACGTCGCGCCGGGGCTTTCTGCTCATGACGTTCACGCCCACCGCCGCCACCGGCGACTGGTACTTTGTGAACACGGTGAAATCCAGCAGCTACACCGTGGTGCTGGGCCACACCGCGGTGTTCAACGCCTGATTCGGCACACTCAGGCCGCGGCTTCCAGGCCGCTTTGAAAGTGCTCGCGCATGCGCTGCACCGCCAGCGCGGGGTTGCGCTGCGCCAGCGCGCTCACGATGGCGCGGTGTTCGGCCAGCGACTCGTCGATGCGCCCGGCCTTGAGCAGCGAGTTGTGGCGGTTGAGCTTCATGACCTTGCGCAGGTCGGCCACCATTTGCTCGCGCCAGCGGTTGCGCGCGAGTTCGAGCACGCGCATGTGGAACTGCTCGTTGAGCGCGAAGAAACGGTCGCGCTCGGCCACGGCGGTTTCCAGCTCGGCGTGCAGGGTCTGCAGCTCGGCCAGCTCGGCGTCGGTGGCGCGTTCGGCCACCACACCGGCGGCGTCCGACTCCAGCAGCGCGAGCAGGTGGTAGACGTCGGCCAGGTCTTTCTCGGACACTTCGGTCACGTAGGCGCCGCGCCGCACCTTCATCGTCACCAGACCCTCGGCGGCCAGCACCTTGAGCGCCTCGCGCAGGGGCGTGCGGCTGATGCCGTATTCCTCGGCGAGCTTGAGCTCGTCGATCCAGCTGCCGGGCTCCAGTTCGCGCTGAAAGATGCGCTGGCGCAGCAGTTCGGCTACTTCTTCGTAGAGGGCGCGGGGTGCGAGGGACAGGGCGGACATGGGCGGGATTGTAAGTCGCGAGGAATATTCTGCATCAATAATTATGAATGATATAAAATCCCGGCCGACCCTGTGACCTCCCAACCATTGCCCGCCATGAGCTCCAAAACGCCCACCACACCGCCCGAGTTCCCACCCGTTCCCCTCGAAGCCTGGGCCAAGGCCGCCCAGAAGTCGGCGCCCGGTGGCGACCTCGGCGCCCTGGAATGGGTCACGCCCGACGGCATCCGCGTCAAGCCGCTCTACACCGCTGAAGACACAGCAGATCTGCCGCACACCAACACCTTGCCCGGCTTCGAGCCGTTCATCCGCGGCCCGCAGGCCACCATGTACGCGGTGCGCCCGTGGACGATCCGCCAGTACGCGGGTTTCTCCACCGCCGAAGAGAGCAACGCCTTCTACCGCAAGGCGCTGGCCGCCGGCGGGCAGGGCGTGTCGGTCGCGTTCGACCTGGCCACCCACCGCGGCTACGACAGCGACCACCCGCGCGTGACCGGCGACGTGGGCAAGGCCGGCGTGGCGATCGACAGCGTGGAAGACATGAAGGTGCTGTTCGACCAGATCCCGTTGGACAAGGTGTCGGTGTCCATGACCATGAACGGTGCGGTGCTGCCGGTGCTGGCGGGCTATGTGGTGGCGGCCGAAGAGCAGGGCGTGGCGCAGGACCAGCTGAGCGGAACGATCCAGAACGACATCCTCAAGGAGTTCATGGTCCGCAACACCTACATCTACCCGCCCGAGCCGTCGATGAAGATCATCGGCGACATCATCGAGTACACGGCCGGCCACATGCCCAAGTTCAACTCGATCTCGATCTCGGGTTACCACATGCAGGAAGCCGGCGCCAACCAGGCGCTGGAGCTGGCGTTCACGCTGGCCGACGGCCAGGAGTATGTGAAGACCGCCATTGCCAAGGGCATGGACGTGGACGGCTTCGCCGGGCGCCTGAGCTTCTTCTGGGCGATCGGCATGAACTTCTACCTGGAGATCGCCAAGATGCGCGCTGCCCGTTTGCTGTGGACGCGCATCATGAAGGGCTTCAACGCGAAGAACCCCAAGAGCCTGATGCTGCGCACCCACTGCCAGACCTCGGGCTGGAGCCTGACCGAGCAGGACCCCTACAACAACGTGGTGCGCACCACGGTCGAGGCCATGGCCGCGGTGTTCGGCGGCACGCAGTCGCTGCACACGAACTCGTTTGACGAAGCCATCGCACTGCCCACCGAGTTCAGCGCGCGCATTGCACGCAACACGCAGCTGATCATTCAGGAAGAGACCCACATCACCAACGTGGTCGACCCCTGGGCCGGCAGCTACATGATGGAGAGTCTCACGCAGGAAATGGCCGACAAGGCCTGGGCCATCATCGAGGAAGTGCAGGCCATGGGCGGCATGACCAAGGCGGTGGACAGCGGCTGGGCCAAGCTCAAGATCGAGGCGGCCGCCGCTGAAAAGCAGGCACGCATCGATTCGGGCAAAGACGTGATCGTCGGCGTCAACAAGTACAAGCTCAAGACCGAAGACGCGATCGAAGCGCGCGACATCGACAACGTGGCCGTGCGCGACGGACAGATCGCGCGGCTCCAGAAAATCAAGGCCACGCGCGACAGCGCCAAAGTGCAGGCCGCGCTGGATGCGCTGACCGGCGCCGCCGACAGCGGCGAGGGCAACCTGCTCGACCTGTCGATCAAAGCCATGCGCCTGCGCGCCACCGTGGGCGAGGTGAGCGACGCGCTGGAGAAGGTGTTCGGGCGCCACCGCGCCGACACGCAAAAGGTGACCGGTGTGTACGCAGCTGCCTACGATTCCGCCGAGGGCTGGGACGCCCTCAAGACCGAGATCAACGCCTTTGCCGAAGCGCAGGGCCGCCGCCCGCGCGTCATGATCAGCAAGCTCGGCCAGGACGGCCACGACCGCGGCGCCAAGGTGGTGGCCACGGCCTTCGCCGACCTCGGCTTCGACGTGGACATGGGCCCGCTGTTCCAGACGCCCGAGGAGTGCGCGCGCCAGGCGATCGAGAACGACGTGCACGCGGTGGGTGTCTCCACACTCGCCGCCGGCCACAAGACGCTGGTGCCGGCCATCATTGCCGAGCTCAAGAAGCAGGGCGCCGACGACATCATCGTGTTCGTGGGTGGCGTGATCCCGCGCCAGGACTACGAGATGCTTTACGAAGCGGGCGTCAAGGGCATCTACGGCCCGGGCACGCCGATTCCCGCCAGCGCCAAGGACGTGCTGGAGCAGATTCGCAAGGCACTAAAGGCCTGATTGTGATACTGTAATACGGTATTGAATCAGGAGATCGACATGGCTGTATCCGTTCGCATGGACCCCTTGCTGGAGAAAGAGCTGGAGCTCGCTGCCCGCCGCCAGGGTGTGACCAAGTCCCAGTTCATCGTGAATGCGGTGGAGCGCGCGCTCGGCCGCAAGAACCCCTACGACCTGCTGATGGCCTTGAAGGCTGAAGAGTCGCAGGCCGAATACAAGGCTGTCGCCAAGGCGTTCAAGGGTGAAGAACAGCCCTACGACGCCGACGCCTCGCGCGCCGCCATCGTGAAAAAGCTGAAGGCCAAGCATGGCGGCCGTGCTGGTTGACGCGGGGCCGATGGTGGCGGTGTTCGGGGCCAAGCAGCCCCGGGCCGAGCACTACCTGGACCTGTTCAAAAAGGCGGCCGACTTGAACTGGTCGCTCTCCACCACGTGGCCTTGTGTGGTGGAAGCCAGTTACCTGCTCGCACCGCCGCAGCGCTACACCTTTCTTCGGTGGGTGGGCGCGGGCGCGCTGTCGGTGTTTCCGTTTCAGCAAGAAGCGCTGGAAGAGTTTGTGGGCCTGATGCAGCGCTACACCCAAGCACCTCGAACCGAGATGGACCTGGCCGATGCCTCCCTGGTCTGGCTCGCGTCCGACACCGGCGTGACCACCATCATGACCACCGATGTGCGCGACTTTTCTCGCTACCGGTTGCCCGACGGGCGAGGCTTCGACATCCTGTGACCACCGCTCACATCAACGCAGTGGCCACACTGCACACCCTTCTGCAAGGCGAAGCCATGGCGCAACGCCGCGCCATCGCCAAAGCCATCACCCTGCTCGAATCCACCCGCGCCGACCACCGCGCGCAGGGCGACGAGCTGCTCACCGCCTTGTTGCCGCACACCGGCCAGGCCTTCCGCCTGGGCATCAGCGGTGTGCCGGGCGTGGGCAAGAGCACCTTCATCGAAGCGCTTGGCCTGTACCTGATCGACAAGGGCCACCGCGTGGCGGTGCTCACGGTGGACCCGTCCAGCACGGTCTCGGGCGGCTCGATCCTGGGCGACAAGACCCGCATGGAAAAGCTCTCGGTGCACGAGCAGGCCTACATCCGCCCCAGCCCGAGCAGCGGGACGCTGGGCGGTGTGGCAGAGAAGACGCGCGAGGCCATGCTGGTTTGCGAGGCGGCGGGCTATGACGTGGTGATCGTCGAGACCGTGGGCGTGGGCCAGAGCGAAACCGCGGTCAGCGGCATGACCGACATGTTCGTGCTCATGCAATTGCCCAACGCGGGCGACGATCTGCAGGCGATCAAGAAGGGTGTGATGGAGCTGGCCGACCTGGTGGTCATCAACAAGGCCGACATCGACCCCGATGCGGCGACGCGCGCAAGGGCGCAGATCACGTCGAGCCTGCGTTTGCTCGGTCTGCAAGGCCACCCGGAACACGCCCACCACAACGAGGCGGTGTGGCACCCGCAGGTGATCCAGCTCAGTGCCCTGCTGGGTCGCGGTGTCGATGCCTTCTGGACTGAGGTGTCGCGCTTTCGCGCGCTGCAGACCACCAACGGCCAGCTGGGCCTGCGCCGCCAGCAGCAGGCTCGCGCCTGGATGTGGGAGCGCATCGATGCCGGCCTCAAACAACGTTTTCGCGCGCACCCGCAGGTGCGCGCTGCGCTGGACGACGCCACCCAACGCGTGCTGGCCGGCACCTTGCCGGCGAGCACCGCAGCGCGCCAGTTGCTCGACCTTTTTGACTGATTCCCAAGCTTTCCCTGGAGAACAACACCATGCAGGACATCCTTCAACAACTCGAAGAAAAACGCGCCGCAGCCCGACTGGGCGGTGGTGAAAAACGCATCGCCGCGCAGCACGCCAAGGGCAAGCTGAGCGCGCGCGAGCGGCTGGAGGTGCTGCTCGACGAAGGCACCTTCGAAGAGTGGGACATGTTCGTCGAGCATCGCTGCACCGACTTCGGCATGCAGGACAACAAGATCCCCGGCGACGGCGTGGTCACCGGCTACGGCATGATCAACGGTCGCCTGGTGTTCGTGTTCAGCCAGGACTTCACGGTGTTCGGGGGTGCGCTGTCCGAAGCGCACGCCGAGAAGATCTGCAAGGTGATGGACCAGGCCATGAAGGTGGGCGCGCCGGTGATCGGCCTGAACGATTCGGGCGGTGCGCGCATCCAGGAAGGTGTGGCCTCGCTCGGTGGCTACGCCGACGTGTTCCAGCGCAACGTGATGGCCAGCGGTGTGGTGCCGCAGATCAGCATGATCATGGGGCCGTCGGCTGGTGGCGCGGTGTATTCGCCCGCGATGACGGACTTCATCTTCATGGTCAAGGATTCGAGCTACATGTTCGTCACCGGCCCCGAGGTGGTGAAGACCGTGACGCACGAGGAAGTGACCGCGGAAGAACTCGGCGGCGCCATCACGCACACGACCAAGAGCGGCGTGGCCGACCTGGCCTTCGAGAACGATGTGGAAGCGCTGCTGATGCTGCGCCGGCTCTACAACTACCTGCCGCTGAGCAACCGCGAGAAGGCCCCTGTGCGCCCCAGCGGTGACCCGATCGACCGCATGGAGATGAGCCTGGACACGCTGGTGCCCGAGAACCCGAACAAGCCCTACGACATGAAGGAGCTGATCGTCAAGACGGTGGACGATGGCGACTTCTTCGAGCTGCAGCCCGAGTACGCGAAGAACATCCTGATCGGCTTCGCGCGCATGGACGGCCAGACGGTGGGCATCGTGGCCAACCAGCCGCTGGTGCTGGCGGGCTGCCTGGACATCAAGAGCAGCATCAAGGCGGCGCGCTTCGTGCGCTTCTGCGATGCTTTCAATATCCCGGTGATCACCTTCGTGGACGTGCCCGGCTTCATGCCCGGCACCTCGCAGGAGTACGGCGGCATCATCAAACATGGCGCCAAACTGCTCTACGCGTACGCCGAGTGCACGGTGCCCAAGATCACCGTGATCACCCGCAAGGCCTACGGTGGTGCCTACGACGTGATGAGCTCCAAGCACCTGCGCGGCGACGTGAACTTCGCCTGGCCCAACGCCGAGATCGCGGTGATGGGCGCCAAGGGCGCGGTGGAGATCATCTTCCGTGAAGAGAAAAAAGACCCGGCCAAGCTGGCGATGCGCGAAGCCGAGTACAAGGCCCGCTTCGCCAACCCTTTCGTGGCGGGCGCGCGCGGCTTCATCGACGACGTGATCCTGCCGCACGAGACGCGCAAGCGCATCTGCCGGTCGCTGGTGATGCTCAAGGACAAGAAGCTGGAGAACCCGTGGCGCAAGCACGGGAACATTCCGCTGTGATTTGCAGTGCCCTGTGGTTTTCGCGCGCTGGAGCGGACTGCCTGAGCGCTTTGCTCCGTGTCCCCCGGCCTTCGGCCTCCTCCTTGACCTCCGCAAAACGCTCAGGCAGCCCGCTCCCGGGCACTTGGTATGCCGACGTGTTCCAACCCATCTCCTTCGCAGCAGCGGGCACGGTGTGTCCGTCTCAGCGAAGTCAAGGAGGAGCCAGCCGCAGGCTGGCGGGGGACATGAGCGGAGACGGACATGCCGTGCCCGCTGCGGGCACAGCCAGATCGACGAGCCCAACCAACTGATTCCCGGATAGGAGATTCCATGTTCACCAAGATCCTGATTGCCAACCGCGGCGAAATTGCCTGCCGCGTGATCGCCACCGCGAAAAAGATGGGCATCGCCACCGTGGCGGTGTATTCCGAAGCCGACAAGGAAGCGCGCCACGTGCAGCTGGCCGACGAGGCCGTGCTTCTTGGCCCGGCGCCTTCGCGCGAGAGCTACCTCGTGGCCGACAAGATCATTGCCGCCGCCAAACAGACCGGCGCACAGGCCATCCATCCCGGCTACGGCTTCCTGTCGGAGAACGAAGCGTTTGCCAAGCGCGTGGAAGACGAAGGCATGGCCTTCATCGGCCCCAAGCACTTCAGCATCGCGGCCATGGGCGACAAGATCGCCTCCAAGAAGCTGGCCAACGCCGCGAAGGTCAACACCATCCCGGGCTGGAACGACGCTATCGAATCTGCCGAGCGCGCGGTTGAAATTGCCAAAGACATCGGCTACCCGGTGATGATCAAGGCCAGTGCCGGCGGCGGTGGCAAGGGTCTGCGCGTGGCCTACAACGACAAGGAAGCCTTCGAGGGTTTCACCGCGTGCCAGAACGAGGCGCGCAACAGCTTCGGCGACGACCGCATCTTCATCGAGAAGTTTGTGCAGGAGCCGCGCCACATCGAGATCCAGGTGTTGGGCGATGCACACGGCAACGTGATCTACCTGAACGAGCGCGAGTGCTCGATCCAGCGCCGCCACCAGAAGGTGATTGAAGAGGCGCCGTCGCCCTTCATCAGCGATGCCACGCGCAAGGCCATGGGCGAGCAGGCCGTGGCGCTGGCCAAGGCGGTGAACTACCAGAGCGCGGGCACGGTGGAATTCGTGGTCGGCAAGGACCAGGACTTCTATTTTCTGGAGATGAACACCCGCCTGCAGGTGGAGCACCCGGTGACGGAATGCATCACCGGGCTGGACCTGGTGGAGCTGATGATCCGCGTGGCCGCTGGCGAAAAACTGCCGCTGACACAAGCCGACGTGAAGCGCGAGGGTTGGGCCATCGAGTGCCGCATCAACGCGGAAGACCCGTTCCGCAATTTCCTGCCCAGCACCGGGCGCCTGGTGCGCTTTGCGCCGCCCGCTCAGAGCATGTGGCAGGCGAACACAGCCGATCTGCTGGGCGTGCGGGTGGACACCGGCGTGCAGGACGGCGGCGAGATCCCGATGTTCTACGACTCGATGATCGCCAAATTGATCGTGCACGGCAAAGACCGGATGGACGCCATCGCCAAGATGCGCGAAGCGCTCAACGGATTCGTGATTCGAGGTATCAGCAGCAACATTCCGTTCCAGGCTGCGCTGCTGGCGCACCCGAAGTTCGTGGCGGGCGACTTCAACACCGGGTTCATTGCCGAGCACTACGGCCACGGCTTCCGCGCCGAAGACGTGCCGCACGCCGACGCCGACTTTCTGGTGGCGCTGGCCGCCTTCGTGCGCCGCAAGTCGCGCGAGCGCGCGGCCGGCCTCTCGGGCCAGTTGCCGGGCTACGGCGTGAAGGTGGGGCACGACTTCAGCGTCATCGTGCTGGGCGCCACGGGCGAGCATGTTCACAAGCCGGTGCATGTGGACGAGGTGGTGGGCCAGCTGGGCTCGGCGGTGGTCACCGTGGCCGGCCAGCGCTACGCCATCAGCAGCCCTTCGCGCCTCAACGACATCTGCATCACCGGCGAATGCAACGGCCTGCCGTTCACGGCGCAGATCGAACGCGGCACGCCGCGCAACCCGCTGGCGCTGGTGGTGCAGCACAACGGCACGCGCATCGAGACCATGGTGGTGTCACCGCGCATGGCCGAGCTGCACGGGCTCATGCCGTTCAAGGCGCCGGCCGACATGAGCAAATACGTGCTCTCGCCGATGCCCGGGCTGTTGGTGGACGTGGCGGTGCAGCCGGGGCAGAAGGTCCAGGCCGGCGAGCGTGTCGCCGTGATCGAGGCCATGAAGATGGAGAACGTGTTGTTCGCCGCGGCCGATGGCGTGGTGGGCAAGGTGCTGGCGACCAAGGGCGAATCGCTTGTGGTGGACCAGCCGATCGTCGAGTTTGAATGAGCCCTGCAGGGACGGCTACCCCACAGACAGCGGGCTTTGAATTGCGCTACCCTGCGGGTCACGACGACTCTGAAGGGGACCGCATGCGGCAAGGTTTGGCTTTCGCGCTGGGTTATCTGCGCAATCCACGGCGGGTGGGTGCCATCGCCCCGGCTTCGAAAGCGCTGGCGCAGGCCATCCTGAACGAGGTGTTGCGGGCCGAGCCCGAGGTGCTGATCGAGGTCGGCGCTGGCACCGGGGCCATCACCCGGGCCCTGTTGCCCGCCTTGGGCCGGGTGGAGCGCTTCATGGTGATCGAACGGGACCCCGGCTTTGCCCAACTGCTGCGCCGAAGCTTTCCCGACCTGGAGGTGCTCAACCATTGCGCCACCCGGCTCGACGCGCTGGACATCGAGAAGCACCGTTCGGTGACGGTGGTGTCGTCCCTGCCTTTGCTGTCCATGACGCGCGACGAGGCACACGGGTGCATCGACGCCATGGTGGCGCTGGTCGAAAGCCGTCCGGGGTCGCGCATCATTCAATACACCTACGCATCACCCCACCTGCGCCCTTTCAAGGACATTCCGGTGGGCTGGCGCTGGCGCCGCGCCGCTTCCATCTGGGCCAACCTGCCACCCGCCACGGTGTGGACTCTGGAGCAGGTCAGCCATCCTTCCTTCACCCACAACGGTTTTCACTGACGCATGAGCACATCGGCCACCACATCCCGTCCCTTCAAGGTCCTGGGCATCCAGCAAATCGCCATCGGCGGGCCCGACAAGCAGCGCCTGCAAAAACTCTGGGTCGACATGCTCGGCCTGGAAGTCACGGGCACCTTTCGCAGCGAGCGCGAGAACGTGGACGAGGACATCTGCGCCATTGGCAGCGGGCCGTTCAAGGTCGAGGTGGACCTGATGCAGCCGCTGGACCCCGAGAAGAAGCCCGCGGTGCACGCCACGCCGCTCAACCACATCGGCCTGTGGATCGACGACCTGCCCACCGCCGTGGACTGGCTGACCGCCCAGGGCGTGCGGTTTGCGCCAGGCGGCATCCGCCCAGGTGCAGCGGGTTTCGACATCACCTTTCTGCACCCCAAGGCCAACGACGAATTCCCGATCGCCGGCGAGGGCGTGCTGATCGAACTGGTGCAGGCGCCACCCGAGGTGGTCAGCGCGTTTGCCCGGCTCTCGGCCCAACCCAGCTGAGCCGGCCCAGGGCGCTCACTCCGCGATCATGTAGGTCTTGGTGAGGTGTTCCAGCACCTCGAACTCGCCAGCAAAGCCCGGCGGGATGTAGAGACCCTCGCCGGGTCCCACCTCCTCAAATCCGCCCAGCGCGTCGTGCACGCGGCAGCGGCCGAGCAACACGGTGAAGAGCTCGCGTTCGGTCTCACCCATGGCGATGCGCCAGCGGCCGGGTTCGCAGCGCCACACGCCGCAAAACACCTGCCCGGCGGGCAGGGCGGCATCCACCCGGTTCCAGGTTTCGCGCAGCGGGTTGCCGCGCACCAGGCGCTCGGGCTTGGGGTGGTCGGTGGCCGGTGTGCCAGCGGGCTGGGCGGTGAGCTTGATCAGGCGGTGTGCGGGAGCGTTCATGGCGGAATTGTGCCGTCAGCCAACGCCGAAACAACGAGCAAACCGGGTTTTGGGCTGTTGTTCGGGGGATTGTTCGAAGGCCGGCCGGCCTACGCTTGAGGTGTCCGGGGCCGCATGTCCGCGCACCTGGCCCCACACCTTCGAGGAGCTCACCATGAGCACGGTCCCAGCCCGCCAAACGTCCGTCACCGCAGCCCCCTCGGCGAACCGCCACGCACCCGACGCTTCGCAGCTCTGGCCCCACGAGCTGCTCGAAGCGTTTTGCCTGCGCATGTCGAGCCAGGGCATGTGTGTGAGCAGCGCCCTGATGCAGCACGACCGGCGCTACGGACTGGAACAGCTCACGCACGCGCACAACATGGCCGACGACGCGCTGCGGGTGATGGCGGTGCAGCTGTTCCGGCACTTTGAAGCCCGTCAATCGGGCATCTCCGGCCCCCACTGAACCTCGACGGCATCTCAAGCCCGCACTGTTCCGGTCGATACACCCCCATACACACAGTGGAGAGTCTTGCGCATGTCCGGCATCAACCCCTTGTCCCCCGGTATCTGGCTGATGCGGCGCCTGCGCCTGCGCGGCAAGTTGCTGTTGCTGGCAGCGTCATCCCTGCTGCCGCAGGCGTTCATCTGGCTGCTTGCCGGGCCGCCTTCGGCCAGTGCATGGGTGCTGGGCATCGAGCTGGGCGGTGCGGCGGTGCTCGTCTACCTCATGGTCAGTTTCTACGTCAGCTTCATGAGCGACTTCCGCCAGGTGCTCGCCAGCATGGAGCAGACCGCCTCGGGCAACCTGCGCACCGTGTTGAAGGCGAGTGGCAGCGACGAACTCGCCGACCTCATTCGCCTGCTTGACCGCATGGTCGGCAACCTCTCGGCCATGGTGGCCGAGGTGCGCAGCAATTCGGCCCTGGTGGCCCACGCCGGCAAAAGCCTGGCCACCGGCAACCGCGATCTGGCCGACCGCACCGAACAACAGGCGGCCAACCTGGAGCAGACCGCCGCCAGCGTGCACGAGCTCTCCAGCACTGTCCAGCAAAACGCCCAGACCGCAGGCGACTCCGACCAACAGGCCGCGCAGGTGCGCGACGTGGCGGAGTCGGGTGCGCAGTCGATGGGGCGTGCGGTCGAGTCGGTCGAGGGCATCCAGAAGAGCGCGCAGCAGATGAACGAGATCATCGGTGTGATCGACAGCCTCGCGTTTCAGACCAACATCCTCGCGCTCAACGCCGCGGTGGAGGCGGCTCGCGCGGGCGAGCAGGGCAGGGGCTTTGCCGTGGTGGCCGCCGAGGTCCGTTCGCTGGCCCAGCGTTCGGCCGCGTCTGCCAAAGAGATTCGCCAGCTCATCGAGGCTTCGCGCCTGCAGGTGGAGACCAGCGTGGCGCAGATCCGCACCGCAGGCAGCAGCATCCAGCAAATCGTCAACGGCGTGCGCGGCGTGGCGGCGAACATGTCGCTGATCTCGGCATCGAGCGCCGAGCAGAGCACCGGCCTGAGCGAAATCTCGTCGGCCGTGTCGCAGCTGGACGAGATCACCCAGCGCAACGCGCAGATGGTCGAGCGCGCCGTGGCGCAGGCCGACCAGCTGGAGCAGCGTGCCGCGCATCTGTCCAAAGCGGTCTCGTCTTTCATGCTGCAGCAGGGCACGGCCGAGGAGGCCATGCAGCTGGTGGACAAGGCGCAGGCCATGCGCCAGCAGCGTGGGCGCGACGCCTTCGTGCGCGAGATCACCACACCCGCCAACCATTTTTTTGATCGCGACATGTACGTGTTCGCGCTCGACCACACGGGCGTTTACCGGTCGTTTGGCGGCAAGCCCGAGAAGGTCGGCAGCCGCGTGCAGGACATCCCCGGCATTGACGGTCAGGCGCTGCTCAACGCCATCGTGTCGCAGGCCGAAGCCGGCCCGGGCTGGGTGGAATACGACATCGGCAACCCGGCCAACGGGAGCATCCAGGCCAAGATGTCCTACGTGGTGAAGATCGACGAGCTCTACGTGGGTTGCGGGGTCTACAAGACCGCTGCCGCGCGCCAGGCGGCCTGATGCTTGTTCCGCCCTCAGGCGCTGGTGCGCTTGGCCCGGGCACGTGCCAGCGCGGCCTCGATCACCGCGCGTTTCTTGTCCAGCAGGGCTTCGTCGGTGATCTGGGAGTGCGCGGCCAGGTCGGTCAGTTTTTCCTGTGCCTGGGCTTCCAGCCGGTTGTCGTGCTCGCGCTTTTCGCGCGCCAGCCGCAGCTGCCGGGCCTCGTAGCGCTCTTTGCCCTGGCGCGCCTGCTCGGCCGTCCAGGCCTGCCAGCCGGTGCGCTCGCCGCTGACGATTTCCAGTGAGATGCAGTCCACGGGACACACCGGCAAACACAGCTCACAGCCGGTACAGACCGGTTCGATCACCGTGTGCATGCGCTTGTTGCTGCCCACGATGGCGTCGGTCGGGCAGACCTTGATGCACAGCGTGCATCCGATGCACCAGGCTTCGTCGATCACGGCCACCGTCACCGGCCCTTCGATGCCGTGGTGAGGGTTCAGCGGTGTGGCCGGTCGTCCGGTGATGGCGGCCAGGCGGGCAATGCCCTCGGCGCCACCGGGTGGGCACTGGTTGATGTCGGCGCTGCCAGCGGCGATGGCCAGCGCATAGCTGGCGCAGTCGGGGTAGCCGCAACGCGTGCACTGGGTTTGCGGCAAGGCGGCGTCGATGCGCCGGGCGAGGTCGTTCATGACGGCCAATGTACCGCCGGCGGTGAAGACCGCCGGGTTTCCGGGGTGATGTGTCTCAGGCCGCTGTGTTGCGCGGCTTGCGCGCGGCGGTGGCCTTGGCCGTGGGCTCTGCGGCCTTGGTCCGTGCTGCCTTCACGGCGGGCTTGACGGCCGCCTTGGCCGGGGCCTTGGCAGCGGTTTTCACTGGCTTGGGGACGACCACTGCAGCTTCCACGGGTGCCGGCTCCACCGCAGGCTGGTGAGCCTTGAGGAAGGTCTTGACCACCGGGTGCACAAACTCGCGCCAGCGGCGACCGCTGAAGATGCCGTAATGGCCTGCGCCAGCGGCTTCGTAGTGCATGCGGTGCGTCTTGGGAATGCCGGTGCACAGGTCGTGCGCGGCGGCGGTCTGGCCCGAGCCCGAGATGTCGTCGAGCTCGCCTTCCACCGTGAGGAGGGCGGTGTGCTGAATGTCCTGCGGCCGCACGCGCTCGAGCTTGCCCTGCGGGTTCTTCACGTCCCACGTGCCGTTGACCAGTTTGAAGTCCTGGAACACGGTGTCGATGGTTTCCAGGTAGTAGTCGGCGTCCATGTCGAGCACCGCGTTGTACTCGTCGTAGAACTTGCGGTGGCTCTCGGCGCTCTCGTTGTCGCCCTTGATCAGGTCCTTGAAGTAGTCGTAGTGGCTCGTGGCGTGCCGGTCGGGGTTCATGGCCACGAAGCCGGTGTGCTGCAGGAAGCCGGGGTACACGCGCCGGCCGGCGCCGGGGAAGTTGTCGGGCACGCGGTAGATCACGTTGTTCTCAAACCAGCTGTGGGCGCGCTGGGTGGCGAGGTTGTTCACCGCGGTGGGGGATTTGCGGGCATCGATCGGGCCGCCCATCATCGTCATCGACAGCGGCGTGGTCTCGCCCCGGCTCGCCATCAGCGACACCGCAGCCAGCACCGGCACGGTGGGCTGGCACACGCTGACCACGTGGCAGTTGCCATAGCCTTTTTGCAGGTGGCGAATGAACTCCTGCACGTAGTTCACGTAGTCGTCGAGGTGGAATTCACCGTCGGACAGCGGCACCAGACGGGCGTTTTTCCAGTCGGTGATGTAGACCTTGTGGTCCTTGAGCATGGTGCGCACCGTGTCTCGCAGCAGCGTGGCGTAGTGGCCCGAGAGGGGTGCGACGATCAGCACCACCGGTTCGCCCTTGAGCTTGGCCAGTGTGTGGGTGTCGTCGGAAAACCGCTTGAAACGGCGCAGCTCGCAGAACGGCTTGTCGATCTCGATGCGCTCGTGGACCGCCACGTCGATGCCGTCGATGTCCACCGTGTGGATGCCGAAGACCGGCTTCTCGTAGTCCTTGCCCAAGCGGTGCATCAGGTCGTACCCCGCCGAGATGCGCTGGGCAATCGGCAACTGGGCCAGGGGCAGCGAAGGGTTGGTGAACAGTTTGGCGGCCACTTCGGCCAAGTCCGAAAACGGCTCCATCATGGAGCGCTGGGTTTCGTAGATCTGGTAGAGCATGGGTGTCCGGCTTCGTTATGTTGCAGTGCAATATATCAGCATGCGCTCGGGAGCGTTAGCGTGATAACACCTAATTTACAGGGCCATCTGTCACCTTCGTGAAAGAATCCGGTGCTCCGATTCGAACCACCGGCCAGACGGCGAAGACCCGCTTCACCCCATGCTTGACACCGCCTCACTCGCCGCAACCCCCTGGAGCGACCTGCCCGCCACCGAGCGCATGCCCGTGCTGTTCGTTGGCCACGGCAGTCCCATGAACGCCATCGAGGACAACCGCTGGCGACAGCGCTGGCAGGCACTGGGCCACGAGTTGCTGGCCCGCGCGCAGCCGCCCCGCCTGATCCTGTGCATTTCCGCCCATTGGCTCACGCCCGGCTGGCGGCTCACCGCCATGGCCCAGCCGCGCACGATCCACGATTTCGGTGGTTTCCCCCAGGCCTTGTTTGACCAGCGATACCCCGCACCGGGCGATCCGTCGGCTGCCCGTTTCATCAGCCAGTCCGTGCTGCAACCGGGCTCCAGCCTGCCGCTGGCGCTGGATGAGGGTGAATGGGGACTGGATCACGGCGCATGGTCGATCCTCAAGCCCATGTTTCCGGCAGCGGACATCCCGGTGATCCAGCTCAGCATGGACGACAGCCGTCCTGCCACCGAGCATTTCGCCATCGGACGTCAGTTGGCCCCGTTGCGCGAGCGGGGAGTGCTGATCGTGGGCAGTGGCAACGTGGTGCACAACCTGCGCACCATGCGCCGCGACGCCGCCGACAACCAGGCCTATGACTGGGCCATTGAGTTCGACCGCGTCACGGCCGAGCACATTGCGCAGAAGCGCCTGCCGTCCTTGTGTGATTTCCAGCAGTTGGGCGCCGTCGCGCAGATGGCCCACCCCAGTTGGGAGCACTACCTGCCGCTGCTGTACGCCGCAGGCGCCGTGAGTGAAGACGACGAACCCAGTTTCTTCAATGAAGGGTTCCAGGGCGCCTCCATCTCCATGCGCTCCGTCATGTGGCGTTGACTTCAAGAAAAAGGCCGCTCGAAAGCGGCCTGTTGACTGGAGGCAGTCTGTTCAGACCACCTTGGCGATCGACTGACACACGTAGTCGATGTTCTTGCTGTTGAGCGCCGCCACGCACATGCGGCCGGTGTCGGTGCCGTACACGCCGAACTCACTGCGCAGGCGCACCATCTGGTCCTTGTTGAGGCCGGAGTAGCTGAACATGCCGATCTGGCTGGTGATGAAACCCATGTCCTGCTTCACGCCGGCGGCTTTCAGACCATCGACCAGCTTCTGGCGCATGGCCTTGATGCGAACCCGCATTTCGCCCAGTTCTTTTTCCCAGAGCGCACGCAGCTCGGGGTTGTTGAGCACCGCCGCCACCACCGCGCCGCCGTGGATCGGTGGGTTCGAGTAGTTGGTGCGGATGGCGATCTTGAGCTGCGACAGCACGCGCGAAGCTTCTTCAGCGCTGTCGCACAGCACGGACAAGGCACCCACGCGCTCGCCGTAAAGGCTGAAGCTCTTGGAAAACGAGGTCGAGACGAAAAAGACCAAGCCTGCGGCCACGAATTTGGCGATCACCGAGCCGTCTTCGGCGATGCCGTGACCAAACCCCTGATAGGCCATGTCCAGGAAAGGGGTGAGGCTGCGCGCCTTGACCACCGCGATCACCTGGTCCCACTGCCCGGGTGTGATGTCGTAGCCGGTGGGGTTGTGGCAGCAGGCGTGCAGCACAACGATGGTGCCCGGCGCAGCGGCATTCAGGCTGGCGAGCATGCCGTCGAAATTGACACCGCGTTTTTCAGCGTCGTAGTAGGCGTAGGTGCCCACCGTGAAGCCGGCGTTGGTGAAGAGGGCGCGGTGGTTTTCCCAGCTCGGGTCGCTGATCAACACGGTGGCGTCGGGGTTCAGGCGCTTGAGGAAGTCGGCACCGATCTTCAGCCCGCCGGTGCCACCGATGGCCTGCACGGTCGCCACGCGACCCGACTTCACGGGCTCCGACTCGACGCCAAACACCAGACCCTTGACCGCGGCGTCGTAGGCCGCAATGCCGTCGATCGGGAGGTAGCCACGCGCGGTGGGCTTGTCCATCATGGTCTTTTCCGCGCTTTGAACGCACTGCAACAGGGGCAGTTTGCCGTTGTCGTCGAAATACACGCCGACGCCCAGGTTCACCTTGTTGGGGTTGGTGTCGGCGGCAAACTGTTCGTTCAGACCCAGAATCGGGTCGCGCGGCGCCATTTCGACGGCTGTGAAGAGAGACATGCTGGGGTTCCTGAAGGTGGAAATGAGATTCAGCCCGCGATTTTAGTCATCGACCACTTGAGGCCTTGCTTCAGGGTGTTCTGTTTGTTCGCCAACGCTCTTAAGCAACACTAAATCTGCAGTAGCGTGCGAGCCTCCTCGGTTCGGGTACTTCGTCACACTTTGCGGGTAGTCATCGGGCGGTGGTGTGCGGTATATTCAAAAAGACCGTTAACTTTTATTAACATTTCCCCGTGATTTTGAGGACGTGGACCATGCAAAAACATACTTCAGAACTCATGCGAATCTCTGCCTGCCGCGTGGCGGCGCTGGCCCTGGTGCTGGGCGCGGCCGGTTGCGCCACCCAGAGCGCCAATCCACCAGCGCCTGTGCTGGCTTCCAGCCCCGACTACAACTACATCGTTGGCCCGGGCGACAACCTCAACATCAACGTCTGGCGCAACCCGGAACTGTCGTCCAGTGTCCCCGTGCGCCCCGACGGCAAGGTCTCCACGCCATTGGTGGATGAACTCGTTGCGCAGGGCAAGACCCCCACGCAGATCGCTCGCGATGTGGAGACCGCATTGGCGAAATTTGTGCGCGATCCCGTCGTCACCGTGATCGTCACGAATTTCGTGGGTCCCTACAGCGAACAGATTCGCGTGGTGGGCGAAGCAGCCAAGCCGCAGTTCCTTCCCTACAAACAAAAGATGACCGTGATGGACGTGATGATCGCCGTGGGCGGCCTGACCGACTTCGCCGATGGCAACAAGGCCACCATCATTCGCGCCAGCGACAGCAACAAGCGCTACAACGTTCGCCTGCGCGACCTGGTCAAGCGGGGCGACATTTCCGCCAACGTGGAAATGCTGCCGGGTGACATCCTGATCATTCCCCAGGGCTGGTTCTGATCCCGACGCCAGCCGCAGGTTGAATTCATCCGCCTCGGGCGGATGAACTTTTCATTTTTCACTGTCAAAGACAGTCGCTTGCATGCAAGAACTCATTCAGCAGATCACAACTTTCCTCAGGGGGATGTGGAAGTACCGGCGCCTGGGCGTGGCGGTTGCATGGCTCGTCGCAGCCGGTGCGGCCACCACCGTGCTCCTGATGCCGGACCGGTATGAGGCGTCGGCGCGCGTCTACGTCGACACACAGTCCATCCTGCGGCCCCTGATGTCGGGCTTGGCGGTGCAGCCCAACATCGAACAACAGGTCAACATGCTGAGCCGCACGCTCATCAGCCGCCCGACCGTTGAAAAGCTGATCCGCATGGCCGATCTGGATCTCGGCGCCCAGTCCAAGGCCGAGCAGGACAAGTTGATCACCCAGGTGACGGACTCACTGTCCATCCGCTCGACGGGTCGCGACAACCTCTACACCCTGGCTTATCAGGGAGAGAGCCCCGAGAAAGCCTTGCGGGTTGTCCAGTCGCTCATGACCGTGTTTGTGGAGTCGAGCCTGGGCAGCACCAAATCCGACTCGGACACGGCGCGGCGTTTTATTGAAGAGCAGATCAAAAACTACGAAGCGCGCCTGACCGAAGCGGAGACGCGGCTCAAGGAGTTCCGCCTGCGCAACCTCGACATCCAGTCCCAGGGTGGGTTGGACACGGCCGGACGGCTGGGGGAGGTGACCAACACACTCAACCAGGCCAAACTGGATCTTCGCGAGGCCGAGAGCGCCCGCGACGTGGCCCGCCGACAGCTCGATGCTGCGCGAGCTGCTCAGCGCGCTTCACCGTCGCAGGGCGGTTCTTCGTTTGCAACACCAGAGCTGGACGGCCGCATCGATCCGCTCAAGCGAAATCTGGATGCCTTGCTCCAGCGTTACACCGAGCAGCATCCCGACGTGACCAACACGCGGCGTCTCATCAAGGAGCTTGAGGAGCAAAAGCGCAAGGAAGTGGAGGAGATGCAAAAGGCTGCAGCCGCCAACCCGGGTCAGCCCGTTCTGGAGACCAACCCCGCGTTGTTCGAACTGTCGCGCATTGCCTCGGCGGCAGAGGTCCAGGTTGCTTCTCTGCGTGCCCGCGTTGCGGAGTACGAGTCGCGCGTCAACCGCACCCGCGAGTCCCTGAAGGTGGCGCCCCAGATCGAGGCCGAGCAGGCCCAGCTCAACCGCGACTACGAAATCAACCGCAAGAACTACGAGGACCTGGTGGCGCGTCGCGAGTCGATCAACATGGGTGGCGAACTGGAAAGCGCATCCAGCCTGGCGGATTTCCGGGTGATCGATCCGCCGCGCGCCAACCCCAAAGCGGTGGCGCCCAACCGCGTGCTGCTGCTGCCGGCGGGCCTGCTCGCAGCGCTGGCAGCTGGCCTGGGCGTGACCTTCCTGATGAGCCAGATCCGGCCGGTGTTTTTTGATGCGAACTCGCTGCGCGCGGCCACCGATCTGCCCTTGCTGGGCGTGGTGACCTTGGTGAAGAACGACGTGGTGAAACGGCGTGAGGCTCGCAGCCTCTACCGTTTCCTGGCATCGGTGGCCGCTCTGGTCGTTCTGTTTCTGTTGGGAATGGCCTTTCTGGCCTATCAATCAGGCTTTGGAAGGTAGTCAAGAATCATGTCCAGTTTGATTGAAAAAGCAGCTCAACGCTTGGAGCAACTCCGCCAGGCGGGAGTCGAAGTGGCACCTGCGCAAGGCGCGCCGATTGTTCCTCCCGTCGCGGTTGCGGTGGCGCCCGTCGCGGTGCAGACGCCCGTGGTCAAGCCTGCCGATGCCGAGGCCGAGCGCACATCCCGATTGGTGCGGCTCGACGTCGAAAGCCTCGCGATCAATGGCTACGTGACGCCGAACGCACCGCGCGCCGCGATCGCAGATCAGTTCCGCGTCATCAAGCGGCCTTTGTTGGCGAACGCCACCGGCAAAGGGGCTGCACCCGTGCCCAACGGCAACCTGATCATGGTCACCAGCGCCATGCCGGGCGAGGGCAAGAGCTTCACGGCAGTGAACCTGGCCATGAGCATCGCCATGGAGCTGGACTACCGCGTGCTCCTGGTGGATGCCGACGTGTCCCGACCGTCCCTGCGCAAAACACTGAACCTGGAAGCCGGGCCGGGTCTGATGGACCTGTTGATCGACAGCAACCTCAAGATGGCCGACGTGCTGTTGCGGACCAACGTTGACAAGCTCAGCTTGCTTCTGAGTGGAACGCCCCACCCCAGAGCCACGGAGCTGCTGGCCAGCGATGCCATGACGGCATTGATCGAAGAGCTGGGCCAGCGCTACCCGGACCGCATCATCATTTTTGACTCCCCGCCGCTTTTGCTGACCACCGAAGCACGTGTCCTGGCCTCCCACATGGGGCAGATCCTGATGGTGGTGCACGCAGAGAAAACGCTGCGTTCCCAGGTGCTTCACGCACTCACGACCATCGACGCCTGCCCCGTCAAGCTGCTGATGTTGAATCAGGCGCGCGGCGGTGATCAGGACGCCTATGGCTATGGCTACGGGTACGGATTTGGCTACGGTCAGTCGGTCAGCCAGGCGGCCGAATCCAACACGGCCGTGTCCGCTGCGCCATGATGACCAGCGAGCGAGGGGCAATCTGATGAGGACACAGCAACCGGAGAGGATCCGCTTGCCCAAGCGCACGGCGACCATGCTGGGTTGCGCCTCGCTGCTGAGCTTGCTCGCAGGCGGGTCGTGGGCGCAAACAGGCGGCGCGGTGGGATCACCCGAAGCAGGGCGGGCGGCCACCGTCTGGATCGAGCCCAGCGTGTCCGTGGGGGCCACCCTGTCCTCCAACGGCAATGCATCGAGCAGCAATGGGCGCAGCGAACTGAAGTTGGACGTCACGCCCGGCTTGCGTGCGGTGCTGAACACGGCCAGGGTGAGGGGCTTCGTCGATTACTCCCTCAGCGCCGAGTACTACCTTGACGGGAATTCGGGCAATCGTCTCAGCAACCGGCTGAACGCAAGCGCCACGGTGGTCGCCTTGGATCAGCGCGCTTTTGTGGACGTTTCCGGCTCGATTTCAGACCAGTCCGTTTCGGCATTCGGTCCCCAAAGTGTCACGGGATTGGCCGACACGAACCGGTCGGAAACTTCCAGTTTTCGCGTGTCGCCCTACATACAGGGCAGCTTGGGCGGCTGGGCGGATTACCAGCTTCGGTACGCCCTGCAAACGCTCAACACCGACACCGCCATCCGGTCGGACTCCACCTCCCAGGTGCTGTCGGCGCGCCTGGGCAGTCGACCCGTCGGGCAGCAACTCGGTTGGTTCGTTGACGCGTCTGCGCAGGAAAGCGACTTTGCCGTGGGGCGCGACACGCGTTCCGACATTGCCCGTGCGGGGTTGATCGTGTCGGTGTCGCCGCAACTGAACGTGACCGTCAGCACGGGTGTTGAAACCAACGACACCATCACACTGCAGCGCGAGTCCTACAACATCACCGGGGTGGGGTTTGACTGGCGACCTTCGCAGCAGACGAGGATGTCGGTGTCGGTCGAGAAGCGGTACTTCGGCACCGGCTACAACGCTGCTGTGGAGCACCGCACCGGGCGCACTGTCTGGCGCTACAGTGCGTCGCGATCTGCATCCGACAGCCCGACCCAGGCCGGCTCTGTTTCAGTTGGTACGAACTACGACATCGTGGACGCACTGCTCGCGCAAAGCATCCCCGATCCCATCTTGAGAGCCCAAGCGGTGCTGCAGTTCTTGGCGAACTTCAACATCCCGGCAGATGCACAGAATTTCCAGGATTTCCTGAGTTCTTCAGCCACCTTGAACCAGACACAGCAGGTGTCGGTGGCCTTGAATGGCATACGCAGTGTCATCACTTTCAACGTGACGCGCGGCACCACGAGCCGTCTCGACTCGCTCGCCATTCTGGGCGATGACTTCGACACGAACACCGAGATCGATCAGCAATCCTGGGGTGTCAGTTACGGCCATCGGCTCACACCGATCACGTCGCTCAACGCGGCCTACCTCGACCAGAAGAGCAGCGGCAGCTCGGGCGCCAGCAGCAAACGACAGTCCGTGTCGTTCGGACTCAGCACCCGACTTGCTCCCCGCACCAGTGGCACTGTGCTGCTGCAGTTCGGGCGCTTCAACAACACCGCCGGTTCCTACAACGACGCTGCCATCTCCGGTCGTATCACCCACCGTTTCTGAACCATGTACGAAGCTTTCTACGGGCTGAGCAACAAGCCATTCCAGCTCAACCCCGATCCCCGTTTTTATTACAGCAGCAAGCCGCACCGGCGCGCGCGCTCGTACCTGGTTTACGGCGTCATGCGCGGCGAGGGCTTCATCGTCATCACCGGCGAGGTGGGCGCAGGCAAAACCACCATTGTTCGTGACTTGCTCGACAGCCTGGAGAACGGCTCGGTGGTGGCGGCCCATCTGGTGAGCACGCAGCTGGGCGCAGAAGACGCGCTCAAGCTGGTGTGCGCGGCGTTTGGCGTGGCGGTGCGCGGCACCGGCAAGGCCGACATGCTGATGGCGCTGGAAGCCTTTTTCATCACGCAGACCACGCAAGGCAAGCGTTGCCTGCTGATCGTTGACGAAGCGCAGAACCTGCAGCCGCTGGCGGTGGAAGAGTTGCGCATGCTCTCCAACTTCCAGTTTGGCGATCAGGCGTTGCTGCAAACCTTCCTGGTGGGTCAGCCGGAATTCCGCGACATCCTGCAGGGTCCCAGCATGTTGCAGCTGCGGCAGCGCGTCACGGCGCGTTGCCATCTGGGCCCGCTGGATGAAGAGGACACGCGCGCCTATGTGGAGCACCGCCTCAAATGCGCTGGCGCCACCGACAAACCCACCTTCGATGCGGCGGTGTTTGGTGCACTCTTCCAACATTCCGGGGGCATTCCGCGACGCATCAACACCTTGTGCGACCGCCTGCTGCTGTCGGGCTACCTGTCGGAGATGACGCACCTCACGCTGGACCTGCTCAACGAGGTGGTCGCAGAGATGCACGTCGAAAACGCCGGAGCGCCCTCCCGGGTGGCCGAAGATCAGGAGCGCTGGGCGCACCTGCCCAACGCAGGCACGAGCCCGGCCCCCACGTGGATGGCCGACGACATGGACCTGGCAGAGCTGTCGCTCGACCCCACGCTGGTGGACGGCATGAGCGACCAGCTCACGCGGGTCTCGGCCGAGCAACTCAGCACGCGCCTGCTGCGCATGGAACGCAGCGTGCTGCGGCAGGAGCGCATCAGTCTGGAGATCTTGAGCTCGCTCAAAAAGATCGTCGCCGCCGCCCGCAAACCGCGTGCCCAGGGCGCTCCCACCGAACTGCCCAAGTGAACACCATGTCCGCCCGCCCGCCGCTCACCAACGCCTTGACGATTGACGTCGAGGACTACTTCCAGGTGTCCGCCTTTGCGCCCCACATCGACCGCAATGATTGGGACAACCGCGAATGCCGTGTCGAGCACAACATCGACCGCATCCTGAAGCTGCTGGACGCCGAGCAGACCAAGGCGACGTTTTTCACGCTGGGTTGGGTTGCAGAGCGTTATCCGCAGATGGTGCGCCGCATCGTGAGCGAAGGCCACGAGCTCGCCAGCCATGGGTACGGCCACCAGCGGGCCTCCGACCTGACCGAGGAAGCGTTCTTCCACGATGTGTCGCATGCCAAGGCGTTGCTGGAAGACATCGGCGGGCAAGCCGTGCAGGGCTACCGTGCCCCGAGCTTTTCCATCGGCACCGGCAACCTCTGGGCGCTCGACACCTTGCTGCGCGCCGGCTACCGCTACAGCTCCAGCATCTACCCCGTCAAGCACGACCACTACGGCATGCCGGACGCGCCGCGCTTTGCGCACCAGATCCGTGACGGCCTGATGGAAGTGCCGCCCACCACGCTGCGCTTGTTCAACCGCAACCTGCCGTCCAGCGGCGGCGGTTACTTCCGCTTGCTGCCCTACGCGCTGTCGCGCTGGATGCTGCAGCAGGTGAACCAGCGCGACGCCGAGGCGGCGATCTTTTACTTCCATCCCTGGGAGATCGACCCCGGCCAACCCCGCGTGTCCGGCATCGACATGAAGACCCGTTTTCGCCATTACGTGAACATCGGTCGCACCGAACAGCGCCTGACGCGTCTGCTCAAGGACTTCCGCTGGGGCCGCATGGACGACATCTTTCTCAAGAGCCGCGCGCCCAACCGCTTGACAGGGGTGCCCGTTGTCTGATCGCGGCGCCCTGCAGATTCAACGCCTGGACAGCTCCCAACCCGACCAGGTCGCCCGCTGGGAAGCGTTCGTCGCGCAGTGCCCCAACGCCACCTTTTTCCACCGGGCAGGCTGGCAAACCGTCATCCGGGATGTGTTTCGGCACCCCACCCATTTTTTGTTTGCCGAGCAAGACGGTGTCATCACCGGTGTCTTGCCGCTGGCCCATGTGAACAGCCGCCTGTTTGGCAATGCGCTCACCGGTCTGCCCTTTGCGGTGTACGGCGGGGTGGCCTCCGAGTCACCCGAGGCCATGGCCGCGCTCGAGGCCGAAGCGCAACGGCTGGCCATCGAGCTGGGCACCGACCACCTGGAGCTTCGCCACATCGAGCGCCGCCATTCCGACTGGCCGGTGCAAGAGCTCTATGTGACCTTTCGCAAGCCCATCTTGCCGAAGGAAGAGGACAACATGCTGGCCATTCCGCGCAAGCAACGCGCCATGGTGCGCAAAGGCATCAAAAACGGCCTCACGTCGAAAATCGATGCCAACGCCGACCGATTTTTTGACCTGTATGCCGACAACGTGCACCGCCACGGCACGCCCGCGTTTCCCAAGCGCTTTTTCCAGACGCTGCTCAAAACGTTTGGCCAGGACTGTGAAGTGTTGACCGTGAGCTCGGCCGACGGGCGACCTCTCTCCAGTGTGTTGAGCTTTTACTTCCGGGACGAAGTGCTGCCGTATTACGCCGGCGACGACGAAGCCGCGCGCGACCTCGCTGCCAACGATTTCAAGTACTGGGAGCTGATGCGCCTGGCCTGCGCACGGGGTCTCAAGGTGTTCGACTATGGCCGAAGCAAAGAGGGCACCGGTCCCTACGCGTTCAAGCGCAACTGGGGCTTCGAGCCCACGCCGCTGCACTACGAATACCGCTTGTACAAGCGCGAGAGCATCCCGCAAAACAACCCGGCCAACGTCAAGTACAAGCTGCTGATCGCTACCTGGCGCCGCATGCCGCTGGGCCTGGCCAACTGGCTCGGCCCCCACATCGTGCGCAACCTCGGCTGAACAGGCACCCATGGCGAACCTGCTCTACCTCGTGCACCGCTTGCCGTACCCGCCCAACAAAGGCGACAAGGTGCGCTCGTACCACCTGCTGCGCCACCTGCTGCAACGCCACCGTGTGTTTCTCGGCACTTTCATCGACGATCCGGACGACGAGCAACACTTGCCCACGCTGCGGGCGATGTGCCCCGATCTGCACGTGGAGCGCATCGTGCCGCGCGCCGCCAAGGTCAAAAGCCTCCGTGGCTTGTTGACCGGTGAGGCCCTCACGCTGGCCTACTACCGCCATGAAGGCATGCAACGCTGGGTGCAGGACGTGGCCCACCAACACCCCTTGCAGGCCAGTGTGGTCTTCTCGTCCGCCATGGCGCAATACGCACAGCCGTTGGCACCCCAAGTGCCGATGCTGGTGGATTTTGTCGACGTGGACTCGGCCAAATGGACCCAGTACGCGCCGGCCCACCGCTGGCCCCTGTCCATGTTGTACCGCCGCGAGGGTCAGCGGCTGCTCGCTTATGAGCGCACGGTGGCCGCACAGGCGCACCGCTCCTACTTTGTGACGCCCAACGAGACCGCACTGTTTGTGTCGCAGGCCCCCGAGTGCCGCGACAAGGTGCAGTCCCTGAGCAACGGGGTGGACGCCGATTTCTTCTCACCCGACCCAGCGCGCCCGAGCCCGTTCCCCGCGGGCGAGCAGGCCGTGGTGTTCACCGGTGCCATGGACTACTGGCCCAACATCGATGGCGTCAGCTGGTTTGTGGCCGACATGTTGCCGCGCCTGCGTGTGCACTGGCCGCGCGCACGCTTCTACATCGTGGGCCGCAGTCCTTCGGCGCAGGTGCTGGCCCTGGCCGGTGAACATGTGGAAGTCACCGGCACGGTGCCCGATGTGCGGCCTTACCTGCAACACGCGGCCGCCGTGGTCGCGCCCTTGCGCGTGGCGCGGGGCATTCAGAACAAGATCCTGGAAGCCATGGCGATGCAGCAGGCCGTGATCACGGTGAACAGCTGCGCCGACGCCATCGGTGCCTCGGCCGGACAAGGCCTGCTGCGCGCCGAGACGCCCGAGGCGTTTGTCCAGGCCCTGCAGCCGCTGCTGGACACCCCCGACCACGCGGCCGCACTGGGTGTGCGTGCCCGCGCCTATGTCGAGCAGGGCTTCAGCTGGCAGGCCCATCTGAGTGGCATCGATCACGACCTCGCGAACTTGCAAGACGCCGCCATCACACGCTCCCTGGAGACAGCTGTTCATGTCTGACACCGCGCGCATCCCCGTCCGCTGGCGCTTGCCACTGGCATCGCTGGTGCTGCTGCTGCTGGCCATCCTGGTGCTCCACGCGCACACCGTTGCCGGCATGGTCTCGATCTGGGCGCGGTCGGACACCTACGCCCACGGTTTTGTGGTGCCCGTCATTTCGTTGTGGCTGATCTGGCGCATCCGCCATTCCCTGGCCGCCTTGCAGCCCCGCCCGAGCTGGTTGGGCGCGGTGATGTTGCTGGGCGCTGCAGGCCTGTGGCTGGCCGGCGATCTGGTCGCGGTGAATGCCGCCACCCAACTGGCGCTGGTCATGCTGGTGGTGCTGTCCGTGCCGACGTTGCTGGGCTGGTCCGTGGCCCGGGCCATGGCATTCCCGCTGGGGTTCCTGTTTTTCGCTGTGCCCATCGGTGACTTCATGCTGCCACAGCTCATGGAGTGGACCGCCGATTTCACCGTGATGGCGCTGCGCCTGAGTGGAGTGCCGGTCTACCGCGAAGGCTTGCAGTTCATCATCCCGTCGGGTTCATGGTCGGTGGTGGAGGCCTGCAGTGGCATCCGCTACATGATCGCTTCCGTCACCGTGGGCAGTTTGTTTGCGTACCTGAGTTACCAGAGCCTGACCAAACGCCTGATTTTCGTCGGCGTGGCCATTCTCGTGCCGCTGGTGGCCAACTGGCTTCGCGCTTACATGATCGTGATGCTCGGTCACCTCTCGGGCAACGAACTGGCCACGGGCGTGGACCACCTGATCTACGGCTGGTTGTTTTTTGGCGTGGTCATTCTGGCCATGTTGTTCGTTGGAGCGCGCTGGGCCGACGCGCCTGAGCCCAGCCCGCGGGCACTCACGTCGGCTGACACCCAACGACCGGGCTCCCCCCGCCAGGGCTGGGCCCATGGCCTGGCTGCGGTGGTGGCCCTCGGGTTTGTGGCTTCCCCCCATGTGCTGGAGCGTCTGCTGTCGCTGGGCACCAACACCAGCCCCGTGGTTCTGACCGCGCCCGTCGCGCAAACACCCTGGCAGAGCGCCAGCGCACCGCCCAGCGACTGGGTGCCGGCGTTCCAGCTGCCCGTTGCGACGCAGCACAGTGGTTACACCGGCCCACAAGGGCAGCCCGTGGGCCTGCACCTGACCTATTACCGCCAACAGGACTACGAACGCAAGCTGGTCAGCTCGCTGAACATGCTGGCGACCAGCCAGGACGACCGCTGGGCCCAACTCTCGAGCGGCAGTGCAAGCACCGAGTTGGCCCAACAGCCCCTGCAGGTGGTTGCCGCCACCCTGCGCCAGAAGTCGTCGGTGCTCGATGGCAACGCGGTGCGCCTGCGGGCCTGGCGCTTCTATTGGGTCAATGGCCGCTTCACGGCCAGCGACGTTCAGGCCAAATTGCAGGGCGCTTTATCGCGTCTCATGGGGCGAGGCGACGACGGCGCGATTGTGGTGGTCTACACCCCCCTGGCTGCCAATTTGCTGGAGGGCGAAGCCCGCGCAGCGGCAGACGCCGCATTGCAGGATTTCCTTCGAAGCCATGGCGCCGGCCTGGAAGCCTCGCTGAAACAAACGCGCGAAGCCCATTGACGCCATGGACCACACGCGTTTGTCACCGGCGCATCCGTCAGAGCGTGGGCAGCACCACGTGGCTGATCACGTAACGGTACTTGCCGGATTTCTCGGGCGGGATGTCATCGACGAGTTGAACGTCCACGATCACGTCGGCACCCAGACGCGCCTTGGCGCCGCGCTCGATACCCGGCAGCAGTGCCCGGTCAAAGTGCTCGTCCGTGACGAGCAGGATGCGGGTCAGGTCCAGACTCTCCTGCACGATCTTGAATTGTTTGACCCCCGCCAAGTCGCGCACGATGTAGATGAGCGACAAGCCATGCATCACGGTGCCGTTGCGCGCCACCAGGAAGTCGGTGCTGCGACCTTGCAGGTTGGTCAGCAAGGGCAGCGTGCGGCCGCATGCGCAAGCCTGTGTGCCCAGCGCAGCAATGTCGCCCGTCCGGTAACGCACAAACGGAAAATGGCGCGTGGCCAGGTGGGTCACCACAATCTCGCCGCTCTCACCCGCCGGCACCACCTTGCCTTGCGGATCCACGATTTCCACGATCAGGTCTTCGTGGGTCAAGTGCATGCCGCCTGATGGACATTCGTGCGCAATGAAACCGGCATCCCTTCCCCCATATCCATTGGCCACCGGGCAGTTGAACACCCGCTGGATCAGCTCGCGCTGGTGGTCGTACAGCCGCTCCGACGTCACGAAAGCCACCCGGATGCCCAGGTTGTCCATCGCGATGTGGTGTGCTTCGGCGTGTCGCGCGATGTGGGCGAAGGCGGACGGATACCCGAACAACATGGCTGGCCGCGTGGCGCGTATGGTCTCGATGAAGCCCGCCACCTTCTCCGGGGACATCTCAAACGCCGGCAACAGCTGCGTGCGCATCAGCGCATCGCGCCAGCGCCTGGCCCGGTCCTGCGAGGTGAGCTCGATGGGCGAGCCCCACAGCACGATTTCGGGGTCACCGATGTCCACGCCCCACCAGCGGGTGGCGCGCCACTTGGCGGCCACGTCGTGGCTCACGCGCTCGTTGCCGATGAAAAACACCAACGGCTCGCCGCTGGAGCCGCCGGTGTTGAATCGCGCCAGGTCGTCCGCGCCGTCCGATTTCAAGGCGTCCGTATGAGCACGAATCTCGGTTTTGGTCAAAAACGGCAGCCGCTGCAGATCGGCACAGCTGTTCACCGCCTTGGGGTCGAAGCCCAGCCGGTCAAACAGGTCGCGGTAGTAGGGGACATGCTGCCCGGCGTGATTGAGCAGGCTGCGCAAGCGCTTGACCCGCAACGCCTCCAGCTGGTCGATCGGCCAGTACTGGCTGGCCTCCATCTCCCGCTTCACGCGCACCGTGGTGTGTTTTTTCAGGCGCTCCTGCAAGGGAAAGATCAAATCGGAAATGAGGCGGGTGTGAAGGGTCATGCCCAAATGGTAGACCGGTCCTTGCAGGCTTCGCGGCTCGCGCGTTTGTTTTTTGTGCCTCGAACCCGTTTCTGCACCGCTGGCCCCTCGCGCTCGCGCTCGTGTGCCCATCACCAACAGCGCAGGATCGTCGGCGCCTGACCATGCGAATTCTTCACGTCCTGGACCACTCCATCCCGCTGCACAGCGGCTACACCTTCCGCACGGCCGCCTTGCTCCGCGAGCAACGCGCCCGCGGCTGGCAGACCTTTCACCTCACCTCCCCCAAGCAAGGGGCGGCGGATGTGTCCGAGGAAACCATCGACGGGCTGCACTTCTTCCGCACGCCCACGCAACCCTCGGTGAGCAAGCTGCCGGTGTTGGGTGAGCTGGCTTTGATGAGCGCACTGACCAACCGCCTGCAGACCGTGGTGGACCAGGTGCGACCGGACATCATCCACGCCCATTCCCCCGTGCTCAATGCATTGCCGGCGCTCAAGGTGGGGCGGCGCAACGGCATTCCGGTGGTGTATGAAATCCGCGCCTTCTGGGAAGACGCCGCGGTCGACCATGGCAGCACCCGCGAGGGCAGCCTGCGCTACCGCGCCACCCGCGCGCTGGAAACCCGCGCCATTCGCCAGGCGGGCCACGTGTTCACCATTTGCGAGGGCCTGCGCAGCGACATCGTCGACCGGGGCGTGCCCTCGACCAAGGTCACCGTGATCCCCAACGCGGTGGACGTGCAGGGATTCCAGCTCGCGCAGGCAGCCGAGCCGGCGCTGCAGGCCCGCTGGGGCCTGCAGGGTCGCACGGTGGTCGGTTTCATCGGCTCGTTTTACGCTTACGAAGGCCTGGACCTGCTGGTGGCAGCCCTCCCGCTGTTGCTGAAATCCCGACCGGACATCGTTTTGCTGCTCGTCGGCGGTGGCCCGCAAGACGCGGCGCTCAAGGCGCAGGCGCAGGCGCTTGGCCTGGGCGACCAGGTGGTGTTCACCGGCCGCGTGCCGCACGCCGAGGTCAACCGCTACTACGACCTGATCGATGTGCTCGCCTACCCGCGCCACTCCATGCGCCTGACCGAGCTCGTCACGCCGCTCAAACCGCTGGAGGCCATGGCCCAGGGGCATTTGTTCGTGGCGTCCGACGTGGGCGGTCACAAGGAGCTCATCCGCCACGGCGAAACGGGCTGGCTGTTCAAGGCCGACGATGTGAACGCCCTGTCAGAGGCCATCCTCGACATGCTGCAACACCGCGCCCGTTGGCCCGAACTGCGCGCCAACGGCCGCCAGTTCGTCGAAACCGTGCGCAACTGGCGAAACAGCGTTGTCAATTACGAAGCGCCTTACCAGGCCTTGCTCTCCAAGGGAAAACAATGAAAGTCATGGTTGTATTCGGCACCCGCCCCGAGGCCATCAAGATGGCACCGCTGGTCAAGGGTCTCCAGGCCAAAGCCGGCGAAATCGAGACGGTCGTCTGCGTCACTGCGCAGCACCGCGAGATGCTGGACCAGGTGCTCAAGCTGTTCGACATCGTGCCCGAGCACGACCTGAACATCATGAAGCCCGGTCAGGATCTGTTCGACATCACCAGCAACATCCTGCTGGGCCTCAAGGGCGTGCTGCAACAGGAAAAGCCCGACCTCGTGCTGGTGCATGGTGACACCACCACCACCCTGGCCACCAGCCTGGCCGCGTATTACGCCCGCGTGCCCGTGGGCCATGTGGAGGCAGGCCTGCGCACCGGCAACAAGCATTCGCCCTTTCCGGAGGAGATGAACCGCAAGCTCACCGGGTCGATTGCCGACATCCACTTCGCGCCCACCGCCGCCTCGCGCGACAACCTGCTGCGCGAAGGCATTGCGGCCGAGGCCATCCATGTGACCGGCAACACCGTCATCGACGCCTTGCTGGCGGTGGTCGAGAAACTGCGCAACGACACGGCGCTCCAAGCCGAGCTGACAGCGCGCTTTGCCTTTTTGAACCCGCAGCGCCGGCTCATTCTGGTGACCGGACACCGGCGCGAAAACTTCGGCGAAGGCTTCCAGAACATTTGCGAGGCCCTGGCCGACATTGCCGCCGAACACGACGACGTGGAAATCCTCTACCCGGTGCACCTGAACCCCAACGTGCGGCAGCCGGTGAAAGACATCCTGGCCGCCCGGGGGCTGGCCAACGTCCACCTGATCGAACCGGTCGACTACCTGCCATTCCTCTACCTCATGGACCGGTCCCACATCATCGTGACCGACTCCGGCGGCATTCAGGAAGAAGCGCCTTCCCTGGGCAAGCCCGTGCTGGTGATGCGCGACACCACTGAGCGGCCCGAGGCGGTGGAGGCCGGCACGGTGAAGCTGGTGGGCACATCGCGCGAAACCATCGTGGCCGAGGCGCGCCGCTTGTTGCTGGATGCCGACGCCTATGCCACCATGTCGCGCGCCCACAATCCGTATGGCGACGGCAAGGCCGTGCAGCGCATCGTGCAGGCCGTTTGCACTTTTCCCGCCTTGAACACCTGAGCAGGCTGCCGCTTCAAACCCATGCTGTTCACGTCCGCACTCTTCGCCTGGGCCTACCTGCCCATCGTGTTGGCGGGCTTCTTTCTGATCGGGCGGTGGTCCGAGCGTGGCGCGGCCTTGTGGCTGTTCGTTGCCTCGCTGGTGTTCTATGCGGTGTGGATGCCCGAGTTCACCCTGCTGCTGCTGGCCTCCATCACATTCAACTACCTGGTGGGGCAACGCATCGGCGCGTTGCGGTCCAAGGCCTGGCTCACCTTCGGGGTGACTTGCAACCTCGTGCTGCTGGCTTACTTCAAATACGCGGGCTTCCTGCTCGTCAACTTCAACGCAGTGGCAGGCACCGACTGGAGCTTTGGCCAGATCGTCCTGCCCATCGGCATTTCCTTCTTCACCTTCACCCAGATTGCGTTTCTGGTCGACGCTTACGCCAAGGGTGTTCGCGAACCCAGCTTCGTGCACTACGGGCTGTTCGTGACGTACTTCCCGCACCTGGTGGCCGGCCCCGTGCTCCATCACGCGCAAATGATGCCGCAGTTCGCCCGCGCCGAGACCTACCGATTCAACTTCACCAACCTCACCATCGGCATGGGCATCTTTGCCTTGGGCCTGTTCAAGAAGGTGGTGCTCGCCGATGGCGTGAGCCCCTACGCCGACGCCGTTTTTGACGGGGCAGAGCAGGGCAGCGTCCCCACCACCGAGGAAGCCTGGCTGGGTGCCCTGGCCTACACGCTGCAGCTGTACTTCGATTTTTCTGGCTACTCCGACATGGCCGTGGGCCTGTCCTGGATGCTCAATATCCGCCTGCCGTTCAACTTCAATTCGCCTTACCTGGCCACGAACATCAGCGAGTTCTGGCGGCGTTGGCACATTTCCCTGTCATCGTTCCTGCGCGACTACCTCTACATCGCGCTGGGCGGCAACCGCCGAGGGGACGTCCGGCGTTACGCCAACCTGTTGACCACGATGATTCTGGGCGGACTGTGGCACGGCGCGAGCTGGTCGTTCGTGCTTTGGGGCACGCTGCACGGCCTGTATCTGGTGGTGCAGCAGCTCTGGTCGAGGCTGCGTGGTGCCGCCGCGGACCCGAAGGTCTCTCCAGCGCCTGCCGCATCGTGGGCTGTGCGGGTCCTGTCCTGGGCTTTGACCATGTTGTGCGTGGTGTTCGCCTGGGTGTTGTTCCGCTCGCCGTCGCTTGAAGGCGCGCTCGCGATGTACACCGCCATGCTCGGCCTGGCGGACATCGAGACGGGCACGGCGCTCTGGAACGCAGGGCTGCAAGTGTCGACCGGCTGGCTGCTCTGCGCGGCCCTGACTGCCGTGGCACTGTGGCCCAGGAACAGCAACGAGTTGGGCATCGGCCTGCGGGCGTTGGTGCAGGGCCGAGCGTCCCGGGTGGCGTTTGTGGCCGGTGCCAGTGCCTCGCTGATCGCCATGCTGATCCTGCTGAACAACAGCCGGGGCGTGGCCGGTGCGTTCATCTACTTCAACTTCTGACGTGATCAAGCGAGTACTGTTACTGCTGTCGGGCGTGTTGGCCGTCGTTGTGGCGGCGGAGGTGTTGCTGCGCACGTTGCCCGTGTCGACCGCCACCAACACCGGGTACTACGTGGCGCCGAACATCCTCAACTACCCGCCCGGGCACGAATGGACCATGGCCACCGGCTGGGACCTGCGCAACGTGCAGCACATGCGCAGCAACAACATGGGCTTCGCCGCCGAGCACGATTTTGTGCCGGGCAGCGATGCCGTGGGCTTGATCGGTGACAGCTACGTGGAGGCTTCCATGCTGCCGCTGGCCGATCGTCCCGCGGCCCAGCTGGAGCGAGCGCTGGGCGGGCGGCGGGTCTACGCCATGGGCGGGCCCGGTTCCTCCCTGCTGGACTATGCCGAACGCATCAACTGGGCCCACCAGACACTGGGGCTCACGACGTTCGTGGTCTTGATGGAGCATACGGACGCCAGCCAGACGTTGTGCGACTCCGGCAACGTGCACGCCCGTTGCCTGTCGGCCGGCACGCTGGAGCCCACCATCCGCCGGCGCCCGCCATCCGGCGCGCTCAAGAATCTGTTGCGCGAGTCGGCGTTGGCGCAATACCTCAACAGCCAGCTCAAATTCAGCCCGTCTCGCCTGATCTCACCCGACTTCTGGCGCTCGGGCGCACCGCCCGAACCTGAAGGGCCTCCTCGCGTGGTGGCGCCAACGGACCAGCCCCCGCTGGCCCTGGAAGTGCGATCCACGGTCGATGCGGCGGTGGGTGCATTTTTCGAGCAGGTGTCGGGCCTGGAAGCGCTGCGTGTGGTGTTTGTCATCGACATGAACCGCCAGAACCTGGAAAGTGGTGTCCGAGCACCTGACGAGAGCTACCATCTCGCCCGACACCTGCTCGACCGTGATCAGGTTGTCGTGCAAGGTGAGCCGCTGTACCGTGGACATTTTCGCCAATCGCCGCTGCGCATCGATGTCGGGCCCTACGACCAACACTTCAACCGCCTCGGCGTCGCGCTGCTCATGAACGCAGCCGCGCAAGCACTCCAAAATCCCATCAACGTAAAAGAGAACTGAAATGGCAAGAGAACTGCAAAAAATCGTCGTCATGGGCCTGGGCTACATCGGTCTGCCCACCGCTTCCATGCTGGCCACCAAGGGGCACCAGGTGCTGGGGGTGGACGTGAACGCGAAGGCGGTGGACACCATCAACTCCGGGCGCATCCACATCGTTGAACCCGACCTCGACATCCTGGTGCGCTCGGCGGTGAACAGCGGCAACCTGCGCGCCTCGCTCACGCCGGAAGAGGGCGACACCTTCATCCTGGCCGTGCCCACGCCGTTCAAGGAAGAGGGCGGCAACCCCAAGGCGCCCGACCTGAGCTACGTGGAAGCCGCCACGCGCGCCATCGTTCCCTATTTGCGCGAAGACAACCTGGTGATCCTGGAGTCCACCTCGCCCGTGGGGACCACCGAGGTGATCGAAAACATCATCGCCACCGAGCGCCCCGAACTCGCCGGCAAGGTGCACACCGCGCACTGCCCCGAGCGCGTGCTGCCCGGGCACATCTTGCGCGAGCTGGTGGACAACGACCGCATCATCGGCGGCACCACCAAGGCGGCCATTGCCAAGGCACGTACCCTTTACAAGACCTTCTGCAACGGCGCGATCCTGGAGACCGACAGCCGCACGGCAGAACTCTCCAAGCTGGTGGAAAACTCGTTCCGTGACGTGAACATCGCGTTTGCCAACGAGCTCTCCATCATTTGCGACCGCCTGGGCATCAACGTGTGGGAAACCATCGCCCTGGCCAACCGTCACCCGCGCGTGAACATCCTGCAGCCCGGCCCTGGCGTGGGGGGTCATTGCATCGCCGTGGACCCCTGGTTCATCGTGTCCAGCGCGCCTGAAGAAGCGCGCCTGATCCGCACGGCGCGGGAAGTCAACGACGCCAAGCCGCACTGGGTCATCGAAAAAGTGCGGGCCAAGGCCCAGCGCTTCAAAGATCCGGTGATTGGCGCGCTCGGTCTGACCTTCAAGGCCAACATCGACGACATGCGCGAGTCGCCGTCCATGGACATCGTCGAGAACCTGCTCAAGTCCGGGATCGGCAAGGTGATGGCGTGCGATCCCAACGTGGCCAAGGACAAGGTCTCTTTCCCCTTGTACGACCTCAAGGACGTGCTCAAGGAAGCCGACATTTTGTTGTTGCTGGTGGACCACGCCGAATTCACCGCGATCGACCCGCAGGTGATCAAGGACAAGGTCGTGATCGACACCAAGGGTGTGCTGCGTTGATGGTTGTCTCAAGCTCGCCAGGCCGTGTCGGGTTGCCGACGAAGGAGCCCTCGTGATCGAGTCGATTCTGTTCGCACTCGCGCTGCTGGTGGTCACCTACTGCTGCTGGGTGGTGGTGCGCGTGAGCAAAAAGCCGGAGGTGCAGGCCGCTGACCTCGGCTTCTTTGCCTACAAAGAAAACCAGGAAGAAGCCAACAAATGAGAGATTTGTTGATGCTGGGCGTCATGTTGGTCATGCTGGTGCTGGCCTTCAGGAGCGGCTTCGTGGCGTTCTTGCTGTGGGTGTTCGCCACCGTGCTGTCGCCGCATCTGTACCTCTACGGTTTCATGCAGGGCTTCCGGTTCGTGTTCGTGTTCGCGGGCATCTCGCTGGTGATGCTCTGGATGCAAAAGGACAAGGATCGAGGGCAGTTCACGCCAGACGCCACGTCGGTGGTCATGATCCTTTTTGTGATCCACGCGTTGATGTCCAGCATCTTTTCGATGCAGCCCAACCCGGCGGTCTGGTTCCGGCTCGACATTTTCATCAAGGGCATGGTGCTGGCGTTCATGGCACCGTTCTTCCTCACCACGCGCTGGCGCATCCATGTGATGCTGATCGTGATGGTCGTCGGGTTGGGCTTTCACGGCGTGGTGGACGGCCTGAAGATGATTGCTTCGGCCGGTGGACACAACATCTACGGCATTCCCACCTCCTCGTTGTCGGACAACAACCTCTACGCCCTGGGCATGGTGATGCTGTTGCCCCTGATTCTCTACCTGGCGAAGTACAGCGCCCACCGGTTTGCCCGCTGGACCGCGCTTGCCGCCTTCGCGTTGTGCGTCATGACTGTGCTGGGATCCAACTCGCGCGGCGGCTTCCTGGCCTTGTCCATCCTCGGTATCTGGTACTGGGTCACCAGCCCCCGAAAGTTGCTGTCGACGCTGTTTGTGGCGGTCGTCGCGGTGGGCGTGGTGCAGTTCGCCCCCGACCGCTTTTTCGAACGCATCGAAACCATCAAGGACGCGGGCGAAGACCTGTCCTTTCTGGGACGGGTCGCCGCTTGGAAGGTGAGCGTGAACATGGCCAACGACAACCTGCTGTTCGGTGCCGGGTTCAACGCGGTCGAGCGGCAGTGGATCTGGAACCTTTACAAGGACACGCCGAACTTCATCAATTACGAGATCCCGGAGATGTTCGCCAAGTCGGCCCACAGCATCTACTTCCAGGTGCTCGGTGACATGGGCTACATCGGCTTGCTGTTGTTCCTGGCCTTGCTGGGCTCGGCGTTCATCAACCGCTGGAAGATCAAAGCCTTGGCTGCCAAGTCCAGGCGTGACACCGCCTGGGCGACCGACCTGGCCACGGCCATCAACCTCTCGCTGGTGGCCTTCATGGCCGGTGGGGCGGGCGTGAGCCTGGCCTACTTCGAGCTGGTCTTCCTGTTCATCATGTTGCTGCCTGCGATTCACCGAATACTGCTTCGGGAGGGCGCCAAGGACAAGGCCATGGCCTCCGTGCCACGGCAGGGGGTGGTCCATGTTTAAGCTGGTGTCGAGCGGCAAGCTCACCACGCTCGTCTTCCACAAGATCCCGAAGACCCACCATCCGCTGTGTCCGGCGGAGCTGGACCTGGCCGATTTCACGGCCGTGCTGCAAACCACCATGCGGCGCTTCCGCATCTTGCCGCTGGATGAAGCCCTGGTGGCTTTGCGAGCCGGCAACCTGCCGCCCAACGCGGCCTGCATCACCTTCGACGACGGGTACCCCGACTGGGTGGGTGGCGTGGTGCCGGTGCTCGAAAAACTGGGCGTTCACGCCACCTTTTTCGTCACATCGGGCCAATACGCCGGCCTGCCCATGTGGAACGAGCGCATCTTGTATGCGGTGGCGCAAGCGGCAGAGGGCACGCCACCCCTGGAGTGGCCGGGCGTGGACCTGTTGCCGTCCCGGTTCGACACGCCCACCGAGCGTCAGAACACCATCCGCCGCCTCGACGATTTCCTGAAATACCAGGAGCCCGCCGAAAAGGAACGCTTGCTGACCGCGCTGGAAGAACACACCGGCTTCGAGCGCCACCGCGTGCCCGTGATGGATGTGGCCGACCTGCGGCAACTCCACTCGCGGGGCTTTGGCATCGGTGGCCATTCGGTCACCCATCCCATCCTGAGCCGTTGCTCACCCGCTCAGGCCTATGAAGAAATCGCGGGCGCGCGTGAGCAGATCGAGGCCATGATCCGCGGCAAGGTCACGGCCTTTGCCTACCCCAACGGTGCTCCCGGCAAAGACTTTGGCCCCGAACACATCGAGATGGTGCGAAAAGCCGGCTACCGGTATGCGCTCACCACCTTGCGCGGCGTGGCCTCCGCCGACACCTCGCTGCTGCAGATTCCCCGCTTCACCCCGTGGGGCCCCACCGCAGGCCGCATGAACCTGCAGTTCATGCGCAACCTGATGCAGCGCTCGCCCATGCTGACCGAACGGCCCAGCGACGAGAAGCGGGCGCTCATGGTGGCGTTTCACTTTCCGCCCCAGGCCGGCAGCAGCGGCATTTTGCGCACGCTCAATTTTGTGAAGTACCTCCCGCAGCAAGGCTGGGCCACCTCGGTGCTCGCCGCCACGCCCCGGGCCTTTGAAGAACAGCGCAACGACCTGGTGTCGTCCATCCCTGCCCAGACCAGTGTGGTGCGTGCCACCGCCCTCGACGCTGCGCGGCACCTGTCCATCAAAGGCAAGTACCCGCGGCTCTTCGCCTTGCCCGACCGTTGGTCCTCCTGGTGGCTGCCGGCCGTGTGGACCGGCATGAAAGAGATTCGCCGGGTGCGCCCGCGCCTCATCTGGAGCACCTACCCGATCTCCACGGCGCACCTCATTGGCGGCAGCTTGTCCCGCTTGAGCGGCCTGCCCTGGGTGGCCGATTTCCGCGACCCCATGGTCAACCGGGACTACCCGCTCGACAAAACGCAACGCAAGCTCTGGCAGTGGCTGGAAGCCAGCGTGCTGCGCCACGCCTCGGCCTGTGTGTTCACCACCGCCAGCGCCGCACAGGAATACCAGCGCCGCTACCCGGACCACGCCGACAAATGCCACGTGATCGAAAACGGCTACGACGAAGAAGCTTTCGAGCAGGTGGTGCCGTCACGCGAGGGCGTGCCGGATGACACGCTCTTCCTCTTGCACAGCGGCCTCATCTACCCCAAGGACCGCGACCCCTCGACCTTCTTCGCCGCCGTGGGCGAGCTCATCGAGCAGGGGCACCTTGACCGACGCCGACTGCGCATCCGGTTCCGCGCTCCCCACCACGGAGAAGAAGTCATGGCCTGTGCCCAGCGGCACGGCCTGACCGACTGCGTGGAAGTCGGTCCACCGATTCCGTACCACCGGGCCATCGCAGAAATGATGGGGTCCGACCTGCTGCTGGTGTTTCAGGGCAGCAACTTCAACACCCAGATACCCGCCAAGATCTACGAGTACCTGCGTTCGGAGCGGCCGATCCTGGCCGTGGTCGATCCCCAGGGCGGTACCGCTGTTCAACTGGGCCGATTCCAGGCCGTGCAGATCGCCGACATCCACGCCACGGACACCATACGCACCGCGTTGCTTGCCACGCTGGACGCCAACGCCAGCCGCGAACAGGCCGGTGCCCTGGCACACAACCGCCAGCTGGTGCTCAGCTACTCCCGAAGCGCGCAGACCGGCAGCCTGGGCCAGTTGTTCGATCGCGTCGCCTGCGTCTCACCGTGAACCACGATGCGTCACGCGCCACCCTGACCCCCGTGCACCGCGAGATGTTGGCGCACTGGTCCAACGCCCATGGGTGCTGGTGCACCCATGACCACCGGGCCTACTGGTTCAGTTACGAGACGAAATCACTGCGCAAGGTGTTTCGCCTGCCGCCCAAGTCCCACAGCCCGGTGGGCCGGGCCAAGGACTGGCTGGCGCGCAGCTGGCTCAAACGCAACCTGCGGCCCGGGCCCGGCATCCAGTCCCTCGTGGAATTGCCCAACCGGGACGTGGTCGTGATCTACGACCAGATTTACCTGCATTCACCCAACCACCACGGCCAGCAGGCCGAGGTGCTGCCAGACACCAACGAGCCGCCCATGGCCGCGCCCTTGCGCGGCGGCGTTGCCGTGCATCCCGAGAGCGGGTGTGTGTACTTCGGCGAATACCTCAACGGGCACGACCGCGAGATCCGCGTCTGCCGGGTGGACGCACAGGCCCGCACCGTGGAGACCTGCTGGACGTTCGCGCGCAGCGAGATCAAACACGTGCACGCCATCCATCACGACCGCTTCCGCAACCGGCTCTGGGTCTGCACCGGTGACCAAGACCACGAGTCGTCGTTCTATTACACCGACGACGAATTCGCCACGCTGCACCGCTTTGCCGGCGGCGACCAAAGCTGGCGCGCCATCGCGCTGCTGTTTGATGAAACCGGCATGGAGTGGGGCATGGACGCGGGGAAAGACGCTCCGGCAGACGCCATCAACCTCATTTACCGGTACGACTTCGCCGAAGCCCGTCGCACCGTGCAGGCCACCATCGGCAACCCCGCCTACGCGGCGTGTGAATTCACCGACGGCACCGCCATGATCCAGACCACCTTCGAGCCCGGACGGCTGCAAGACACCCCCGAAGAGGCGGCCCTGTGGTTCCGGGGAACCGATCGCCAATGGCGCCAGTGCCTCGGCTTGCCCTACGCAGCCAGGCCGCGCCCGGGCGTGAGCCGCTACGGCTCGATCTTGCTGCCGCAGGGCGTCAGCCCGGCGGGGCACCTGTTGTGCACGCCGGTGAATGCTAGCCGCGGGCACTACTCCTTGATGAACTTGACTTGGGCAGCCATGCCTGCACCGCGCCCATGACCGCACCCCACGCCACCGGCAAACAAATCGCCAAGGGCGCCGCATGGCTCATGGGCTTCAAGCTGCTGGACAAGAGCATCGGTCTCATCAGCACACTGGTGCTGGTGCGGGTGCTCACGCCCTCCGACTTCGGTCTGGTCGCCATGGCCATGGCCGTGGTCGCCTTGCTGGAGCTCATGGGGGCTTTCGGATTCGACTCGGCCCTCATCCAGCGCCAGGACACGGCGCGCAGCCACTTCGACACGGCCTGGACGTTCAACGTCATCTTTGGGGTGTGCATCGCGCTGTTCCTGGTGGCCATGGCGGTGCCCGCCGCCGGGTTCTACCGCGAGCCACGCCTGGAGCAAATGCTGCCCGTGTTGGCCATCGGTGCGGTGGTGGGTGGGTTCGAGAACATCGGCACGGTGGCTTTTCGCAAAGAGCTGAACTTCCGCATGGAGTTCATCTACCTGTTCATCAAGCGGATTGCGGTGTTTGCGGTGGTGATCACGCTGGCGCTCACGCTGCGCAGTTTCTGGGCGCTGATCTTTGCCACCATTGCGGGCAAGGCCATGGCCGTGCTCATCAGCTACCTGCTGCACCCCTACCGACCCAGGTTCTCACTGGCGGCACGGGGGGACTTGTTCAACTTCTCCAAGTGGCTGTTCATCTCGAACCTGATTCAGTTCTTGCACAACCGGTCGACCGATTTCATCCTGGGACGCACCGTGGGCAGCTACGGCCTGGGCATCTACAACCTGGCGGCTGAAATCGCTGCGATGCCATCGACCGAGTTGATCGCGCCGCTCAACCGCGCTGTTTACCCCGCTTATGCACAACTGGCCAAAGTCCGCGACAAATTGCTGGCGCGTTTTCTGGAGGTCTACGGGCTGATCACCCTCATTTCCTTCCCGGTTGCCCTCGGCTTGTTTTGTCTGTCGGATCTGGTCGTTGCGCTTCTGCTGGGTCCCCAGTGGGTGGATGCTGTGCCCATCTTGCAAATCCTGGGGCTGTGCGGTTTGTTGGGTGCGTTGCAGGGCAACATGTACATCGTCATGTCTGCCATGGGCAAGCCCAAGGCCAACACCATGCTGTCGGCCAGTCTGCTTGCGGTCTCGCTGCCTGCGGTGATCTGGGCCAGTTTGCAGTACGGGGCTTTGGGTGCGGCTTATGCGCATTTTGCATCGGCCATTTTGGGGTTCGCTGGCATCGTGTTTGTGTTCACGCTCGTCACAGGGACCACCAAGCGCGCGCTGGTTTCTGTGATGTGGCGCCCCTTGCTGGCGTCTGTGGTGATGGCTGGGATCATCTGGGGTGCAGATCGACTGGTGGCACACCTGAGCTGGAATCTCCCGGCTGCTCTGCACCTGTTTCTGTTGGTCTCGCTGGGCGCTGCGTCCTACACCTCCGTCATTCTGGCCATGTGGTGGTTCAGAGGGCGTCCTGAGAGCGCAGAAAAAATCGTTCTGAAATTCTTGGTCGGCAAGTTTCTGTCCCACCGAACCGCCACTTGATTGCGATCTGAGCATGTCCAATTTTTTCAAGCACTCCCACGCATTGGTCGAGAGCGAATCCATCGGTGATGGAACACGCATCTGGGCCTTTGCCCATATCCTTCCCCGTGCTCGCGTCGGCTCCGGCTGCAACATCTGTGACGGTGTGTTCATCGAAAACGATGTGGTGGTGGGCAACGACGTGACCATCAAATGCGGGGTGCAGTTGTGGGATGGGCTTCGGGTGGAGGACGGCGTGTTCATCGGCCCCAATGCCACGTTCACCAACGACGGGTTCCCGCGCAGCAAGCAACATGCGTTTGAGCTCAAGCAGACGCTGGTGAAGGCCGGCGCGTCCATCGGCGCCAATGCGACCATCCTTCCTGGTCTTACCATCGGTGCCCGGGCCATGGTGGGTGCGGGCGCTGTGGTCACCCGCGACGTGCCCGACGGCGCCATCGTCATGGGAAATCCCGCCCGTGTCACGGGCCATGTGGACGATCAGGATCCCGCATGAGCAGCCCACCTCTTTTTTTGAAAGCCACCCATGTCGATTGACCTTTGCAAGGTGATGGACCTTCCCATCCACAAAGACCCCCGTGGCAACTTGACGGCCATCGAAGGTGGGGTTCACATTCCCTTCGAGATCCAGCGGGTCTACTACCTGTACGACGTGCCGGGGGGGTCCGAGCGTGGGGGTCATGCCCACAAAGGACTGCACCAACTGATCATTGCCATGTCGGGCAGTTTTGACGTGGTGCTCGACGACGGCAAGGACAAGCGCAGGGTGCACCTGAACCGCTCGTACCAGGGCCTGTATGTGTGCCCCATGATCTGGCGGACCATCGACAATTTTTCCTCGGGTTCGGTCTTGATGGTGCTCGCTTCCAACAAGTACACCGAAGACGATTACTACCGCGAATACAGCGACTTCATGAGAGCAAGGTGGCAGGCATGAACATTCCCTTTCTGGACCTGTCGGCCATGCACGACAGCATGCGTCCGGCGCTCGACGCGGCTTACCAGCGTGTCATGGGCTCCAGCAGTTTCATCCTTGGCAAAGAGGTCGAGCTGTTCGAAGCCGAATTCGCCCGGTACTGCGAGACGCGACATGCCATCGGTGTGGCCAACGGCCTCGATGCCTTGTTCCTGGTGCTCAAGGCCATGGACATCGGCCCGGGTGACGAAGTCATTGTTCCTTCCAACACGTACATCGCCACCTGGTTGGCCGTGTCCTACGCGGGTGCCACGCCGGTGCCCGTGGAACCTGATCCGCAGACCTACAACCTCGATGCGTCTCGCGTGGAGGCAGCCATCACGCCGCGCACACGGGCGATCATGCCGGTGCACCTGTATGGCCAGCCCGCCGAGATGGACGCCATCAACGCCCTCGCGGTCAAGCACGGATTGAAGGTGCTTGAAGACGCGGCGCAAGCCCACGGCGCGCGCTACAAGGGCCGGCGTGTGGGTGGCTTGGGCGATGCGGCCGGCTTCAGTTTTTACCCAGGCAAAAACCTGGGTGCCTTGGGCGATGGCGGCGCGATCACCACCAACGACGACGCCCTCGCGGCCAAGTTGCGCGTGTTGCGGAACTACGGTTCTCAGCGCAAGTACCACAACGAGCTCAAGGGCTTCAACAGCCGTCTCGACGAACTGCAGGCGGCCTTCTTGCGCGAGAAGCTGCGCCTGCTCGACGGCTGGAACGTGGATCGGCGCCGCATTGCGGACGCGTACCGCGGTGCGCTGGAAAGCAGCGGTCTCGGTGTGCCGCATGTCCCGCCATGGGCTGAGCCGGTGTGGCACCTGTTTGTGGTGCGCTCCACACGCAGGGACGCCCTGGCCGCGGCGCTGGCACAGCGTGGCATCGGCACCGTGATCCATTACCCCGTCGCGCCGCACCGCCAACCGGCCTATGCCGAGATGAACCTGGGCGTGGGCAGCTTGCCGGTGGCGGAGGCCATCCACGACGAGGTGCTGAGCTTGCCGATCTGGCCGCAGATGACGGCCGCTCAGGTGGACGCGGTGATCGCAGCTTGCCGAGACGCGGCAACGTCGCTTTGATCGCATCACACACCGGTTTGAATGTCTTGCGCAAGTGTCTCGAAGAACAGCATGTTGACTGAAGGCGGCTCCGTTCAAGCACCAGCGGTGACGGTCATTGCACTGTGCTTCAACCATGCCCGTTTCCTGACCGAGTGTCTCGACAGCATTGCTGCACAAACCTTTCAAAACTTTCAGCTGATCGTCACAGACGATTGCTCCAAGGACAACTCTGCTCAGCTGATCGAAAGCTGGTTGAAGGCCCACCGCCCGGCGTCGACCTTCATTCGGCACAGTGTCAATGTGGGGTTGTGCAAAACGCTCAATGAGGCCCTGGCGCAAGCGCGTGGCGAATTCATCAGCATGATCGCAACCGACGACGCCTGGGAGCCCGACAAGATCGAGCGCCAGCTTGCGGTGGCCAGAGCGGCTGGCGCTGGTGTCGCCGTCGTGTACTCCGATGCCTTCCGCATGGACGAAGACGGCGTCCTGCTTGAGAAAAACTTCATCGATTCGCACACCCCCGAATGCACAAGGCCCTCGGGGCGGGTGTTTTCCGAACTGGCTACCCGCAATTTCATTCCGGCCATGTCCACGCTGATTCGACGGCAGGCTCTGGTGGACGTGGGCCTCTACGACGAGCGTCTCGTCTACGAGGACTACGACATGTGGTTGCGCTTGGCTGCCAGGCATGAGTTTGTTTACTGTCCTGCCTTGCTGGCGCGCTATCGCATCGTGGCCACGTCGTTGGTTCGCACGATCTTCTTGACGCCTTCGCCGCACTACCTGCACACGACATACCTCATCTGCATGAAGTGGTTGCCGGGTTCGCGATTGAATGCCGTCCAGCGTGAAGCCTGGAGCAACCGGCTTTGGGACGCAGCGTACGGACTTTATGTAGCCAACGACCAACGCGCGTCGACTTGCTTGTGGCGAGCCGCCTGGTATGGGCGCAAGCCCTACGCGGCACTGCTCGCCCTCACAGCCTCAATGGGCATTTCGCGTGAGCTTCTGCGGCGCCTGATGGGGCGTTCCTCATGAAATCGGTGACAGGAAGCATGCATGACTGAAAAGGTCAAAGTCGGTTTTGTGCTGCTCTCGAACACACAAAACGCCATCCCCAGCACCCGCATCGTGGTGCTGAACATGCTGCCGTATCTGCGCGCCGCGGGGTTCGATCCGCACATCGTGTTTGAACCCGCCACCAGCACCAAGACGCCCGATGTTTCGGGCCTGATCGACAAGATCAAGGCGGGGAATTTTCAGATCGTGGTGCTGCAAAAGGTGTTTGGCGACAGCGTGCTGCAGCTCGCCCGTGAGCTGCGGCTGGCCGGTATCAAGACCGTGTTTGCCATTTGCGACTTCGTGAACCCGGCCATGTGCGATGCGACCGACCTCACCATCGTGGTGACCGACCATCTCAAGAGCCTGTACCCCAGAGAACAGCAGCACAAGGTGGCGGTGGTGCACGACGGTGTGGAGCGGCCCGCGCTGCACAAGACCGACTGGGGCACGCACACCGGTTCGAGCGCCCGGCCGCTGAACGCGGTGCTGGTCACTTCCGCTTCGCTCGACCGGCTGCCGCTGCTCGGCAGGCCCCCGAGCTGGCTCAAGGTCACCATCGTGGGCCGGTATTCGCCGGCCGGGGCCCGCGTGCGCCGCTGGCGCGAAAACCAGTGGGCCATGGCGGCCAAACAAGGCATGGGCGAGCGCTGGCGGTTCCTGCGTTTTCTGGCCGACGGGCGCATTGCCTGCGAGGCCTGGGGTGTCGACTCGGTCTATCAGGCCTTGGAGCGTGCGGACATCGGCATCATCCCGATCGAGGTGGACCCGGTGCGGGACCCGACCGGCGAATGGAAGGTGAAATCGGAGAACCGGCTCACGTTGAAGATGGCCATGGGTTTGCCGGTGGTGGCCACCCCCATCCCTGCTTACGAGCCGGTGGTGGAGCAGGGTGTGAACGGGTTCCTCGCGCGCAGCATGGACGAGTGGATGCAACACCTGGGTGCCTTGCGGGACCCGGCCTTGCGCATGAGCATGGGGCAGCAAGCACGGCAGACCGCGTTGACGCGGTATTCGATGGACCGGCAGGCCGAAAAACTCATTGCGGTGTTGCAGGACCTGGTCGGGCTGCGGCCCGGGGCATCTGTGGCCACCGAGCAGGCGAGGGCGTGATGGCACCACCCCGCACCCGATACGACGCACCGGCCATCGTGGTCGGTGGTGGCCTGAATGCGCTGGGCGTGGTGCGCAGCCTCGGGCGGGCCGGGGTGCCGGTGCGGGTGCTCGACACCGACCCCCGCTCGCCGGCCATGCGCTCCCGCTGGGGCCGTGCGCAGGTGGTGCCCACGGTGGAGGGTGCCGCCTTCATGGCCGAATTGCTGCGCACCGCCGCTTCCCTCGGGCCGCGTGTGGTGCTCTTCCTCACCGAGGAAAAAGCCGTCAACACCGTGTCCGAGCTGCGCGCCAGCCTGCCGGCCTCGGTGTTGATCCGCCTGCCCGAGCACCATCGCCTGATGGCGCTGATGCACAAGCAGGGCTTTCAGGAACTGGCCGAAGCGATGGCCGCGCCGGTGCCCCGCACGGTGCGGCTGCAGAGCGCACAGGACTTGCCGCTGGTGCGGGCACTGAACTACCCCTGCGTGCTCAAGCCGAGCGAAAAGAGCTACGCCTACGGCGCGCGTTTCAAGAAGGCCTACAAGGTGGCCTCGGCCGACGAAGTGGACGCGCTCTACCGCGAGATCGAACCGGTGCTGGCCGACATGGTGGTGCAGGAGTGGATCGAGGGTGGCGACGGCGACATCTATTTCTGTTTGCAGTACATCGGCGCCCAGGGCGAGTTGGTGTGTTCGTTTGCGGGCCGCAAGATCCGTTCGTGGCCGCCCCGCATCGGCGGCACCGCCAGCTGCACCGCCGCCTGGGAACACGCGCAGGCGCTCAGCGACACCACGGCCCACTTCTTTCGGCAGGTGGGGTTCACCGGCATCGGCAGCATGGAATACAAGCGCGATGCCCGCGACGGGCGCTTTTGCATGGTGGAGCCGACCGTGGCGCGCACCGACTTTCAGGAAGAAGTGGCCACGCTCAACGGCTGCAACCTCCCGTTGGCCGCGTACTGCCACGAACTCGGTCTGCCCGCACCGGTGGTGAGCCCCGTCCACCCGCCCCGCATCTGGCGCGAATCGCAGATCGATCGCTGGTCGCAGCAAGACAGCGGCGATCCGCCCGATGCGGCTTCCCGTTCGCACGAGGTCGTGGACGCCTACCGGCGCTGGGACGACCCGCTGCCGTGGCTCGATCACGTGGGTGCGCGGCTGGTCGAGCGCTTCAAGCGCTGATCGGCCACCCCTTCCGACACGCCCTTGAAGCGCCAATTCCTCGCTTACGCAGACTGGTCGGGCAGCGAATACGCTGCCATGGCCGGCAGCCTGCTGCGTGGCCGCGTGCACCAGGGGCCTGCGCCTGCGTTGTTGCAGCAGCGGCTGGCCCAACGGTATGCGCCCTCCGAGGTGCACCTCGTCAACTACGGCCACCACGCCATTGAAATCGCACTCAAGGCCTTCCGGCACGAGCGGCCCGGGCGTGTGGAAGTCATCGTGCCGGCCTACATCTGTCCGAGCGTGGTCCAGGCGGTGGCGGCCTGCGGGCTGCGGGTGCGCAGCGTCGATGTGCAGGCCGACCTCAACATGGCCCCCGCCGACATCGCGACTGCGCTGAATGCCGACACGCTGGCGGTGATCGCACCGCACATGTACGGCTGCCCGGCCCGCATGGGCGATATCGAGGCGCTCTGCGAATCGGCCCAGGTGTTTCTGATCGACGACGCCGCCCAGGTGGTGGGTGTGCGGCAAGACGGGCGGCTGCTGGGCACCTTTGGCGATGCGGGCGTGATCAGCTTTGCGCAGTCCAAGACCATCGTCACCGGCATCCGGGGTTCGGGCGGTGTCTTGCTCATCAACCGGCCAGCCCTCGCGGCTCGGTTGCGCGGAGCTTGCGAAGCCTTGCCCGCAGCCCGTGGCCGGCTCGGCCCCTGGGCCGACTTTCTCTGGAACCACGTGGGCCACGCCCACACCGGGCACTCGGGCTACTACCTGGGTCGGGTGCTGGCCGCGCTCGGGCATGCGCCGGCGGGTGCAGCGCCAGCCATGCAGATCAGCCACCTTGAGGCGGGCATCGCCTTGGCCCAGCTGGGCCGGCTCGATGCGCTGCTGGCGGAGAAAGTGCGCATCGCCGAAGCGTACCACCAGGCCCTGCAGGTTTGCCCGCGCCTGCAGTTTCCGCAGTTCGCGCCCGGCCGTTTTCTCGCACGCGTGATGCTGCTGCTGCCGCAGGGCGTGGACCTGGAGCGGGTGCGCCGCGAGGCTTTGCGCCAGGGCGTTGAAACGCGCATCGGGTATGCCGCGTTCGTTTCACCAAACGCCAGCGCGCCGCGAGCCGAGGATATGGCGCACCGTTTGTTAGGCGTTCCTTGCAGGCCAGGGATGACGCAGGCCGACGTACAAACCATCTGTGCGGCGCTGAATTCCATCCTGGACTGAGCTTCCTGCCTTGACCGGCACCCGACCAGACGCTTGGGCGACACGGCCAGCGTGACTTAGTGCGTTGGTTCTCACTTGTTTTGATACTGCCCCGGGTTGCGTGCGCAGCAGCTTGTTACAGTTTTAGACCAATAAGAATCAACAGGGTGGTGCGTTATGCAAGTGTCTTCGCGTGGGCGGTTTCCATGATCGATGTGTTCTTCACGGTGGACGTCGAGATCTGGTGTGACAGCTGGAACAACATCGATAAAGAGTTCCCATCGGCGTTCAAACGCTACATTGAAGGTCCAACTTCCCGAGGTCGATATGGGCTCCCGTACCAGATCGATGTGCTGAATCAGCACAACCTCAAAGGTGTCTTTTTCATCGAGCCTTTGTTTGCCTTGCGGTGTGGCCAGCAGGCACTCGACGACATCGTGGGTCTGGTTCGCCAGGGCGGGCAGGAGGTCCAGCTTCACCTGCACACCGAGTGGTTGGACGAGTCGCGCGAACCCCTGTTTGAAGGCTACCAACCCAAGCGCCAGCACCTGCGCTATTTCAACCTCGCCGAGCAGACCCGGCTGATCGCCAAAGGCCGGGAGATGTTGCACCAGGCGGGTGTGCGGGACATCAACGCTTTCCGAGCCGGCAGTTTTGCCTTTGACCGCAACACACTGTCGGCCTTGGCCGCCAACAAGATCCCGTTTGACAGCAGCTACAACGCCAGCATGTTTGGATCGGACAGCGGAATTTTCCCGGGCTTGCGCCTGGTGGAACCGGTCGAGTTCGAGGGCGTGCACGAGTACCCGATGACGGTCTTCAAAGACGGCACGTCGGCGTTGCGGCACACCCAGCTCACGGCCTGTTCGACGGAAGAAATGCAGAGCTTGCTGTGGCAGGCACTCGAGCAACGCCGCAAGTCGTTTGTGATCTTGTCCCACGGTTTCGAGTTGCTCAACCAGGCCAAGGACAGACCCGACGATGTGGTGGTCAAACGCTTTCACAAGTTGTGCGCGTTTCTGGACCGCCACCGCGATTCGTTCCGCACCTGTGGCTTTCAGGGACTGACGCCGTTGTCGGTCGCTGCCCAGCCCGAGCCTTTACAGTCGCCGTTCCACCGGACCGGCGCGCGGATGTTGACGCAGCTCTACCGCAAGCGGTTTGGATGAACAGGCGCAGCGCTGAGAACCACCGTCCACACACCGAGGGAATTCGATTGAACGCACCGACCGCAGGACCGATGGTTCGGGATCCCGCCGCCGATCAACGCTTCCGCCAATTGATCCGGGACCGGCTGAGGGGCGACCCGGACTCGATCTGGCATGCGGGTTACGTGGACCACGTCTGGGAAAAATGCCGCGAGCCGCTGGTGCAGTACCTGCAGAAAAGCCAGGCCAGGCGCGTGCTCGAATTCGGCTGCAACATCGGCGCGTCGTCGGTGGTGCTGGCGCATCTGGGCGTGAAGGTCGATGCGGTGGACATTGACCAGAAGTACATCGACGTTGCACGAGCGAACTCGCAGCGGTATGGGCTGGAGAACGAGGTCTCGTTTGCCTGCCATGCGGACAGCACGGCGTTGCCCTGGGCCGACGACACGTTCGAATTCATCGTCTGCAACAGCGTGCTGGAGTACGTCCCGTTTGCCATCCTGCCGGCCGTGCTCGCCGAGCTGGGGCGGGTGCTGGCGCCGGGTGGCATCCTGTTTGTGGCCGGGACTTCCAACCGGCTCTCGCCGATCGAAATCCATTCCCGCCGCTGGCTCATCAACTACCTTCCCCGGCGTTTTGGTCCGGCCGCGCACGACGTGGAGCGCGGACTTTTCCCGTGGGACGTGCTCCGAGGATTCCCGGGCTACACCCAGCTTGATGTTGAAGACCGGTCGCGCACGTACTTCGACTGGAAACGGGGTTCGGGGATGTCGGCGCCCAAGCGTGCGTTGCTCACGGCGGTGGACGCGGTGAGCCGTCCGCTGGGTTTGCCGGTGGCCTTGTTGCTGCCGAGCTTTTCAACGGCGCTGCGCAAGCCGGCCTGACGTCGCCCGCACCGGGCGGGCTTCCGGATCGCGCTTCGTCATGCGCGTGGCGCGTTGGCGAGCCGTTCCTCGTAGATCACCAGCAGGGCCTGCGCCATGGCGTCAACGCTGTAACGGGACCGGTACGTGGCGTGGGCTCGGGCGCCCATCGCTTTTCGCTGGGGTGCTGTCATGCGGGCGATCTTGTCCATCGCCTCGGCCAATGCCTGCGCCTGACCCGCAGGCACCAGATGGCCCTCGGCACCTTCTTCAATGACCTCGGGCAGGGCGCCCACCTGGGTGGCCACCACGGGCAGGCTGGCGGCCATCGCCTCCAGCACGGACATGGGCAAACCTTCGGCGAGCGAGGGCAGCACGAAGGCGTCGGCCTGCGCGAGCAGCTGTTGCTTGGCCGCGCCGACCACCGGGCCCAGCAGGCTCACGCGGTTGCCCAAACGGCGACGGTCGATCTCGACCCGAAGCCGGCCCGCGAAGCCCGCCTCGGCTTCGCTGCCGGCCAGCTGGACCTGCCAGTCGGCTTGGGCGAGCTCCATGGCATCGAGCAGCACGTCCACCCCCTTGAGGCGGCTGAGGTTGCCCAGGAACACGAAGGTGGGCTGTTCGTGGGTGCCGGGCCGGGGTTCGCAGCCCGGTTCGGCGACGCCGTTCTGCGCGACAGCGATGCGGCTGCCCGGCAGGCGCTGGGCCAGACGGTCTTTCCAGTCGTCGGAGAGCGCGATCAGGAGATCGGCCCGGCGGGCGATGTGTTGTGCGATGCGCCGCATGACGGGGTTGAGGCCGTCGAGAAAGGCATCGAAGAGTCCGCCGTGCACGTGCAGCACCACCCGGCAGCCGTGCCTGCGCGCCACCGCGGCCAGGATGCCGTCCAGAAAGTAGGTGAAGCCGCTGCAGGTGTGGATGTGGGCGATGGTGCCGGGATGCCCGGCCAGCAAGGCCGACCATTCACGGATCAAACGCAGCCGCGCCTGAACGCCTTGCCACAGCGTGCGGTTGGCCGCGGTTTTTTTGCCGGTGTCGAACAGCACAAGGTCGGTTGCCCCGGCCAGCGTCGACTGGCTGAGCGCTCCGATCACGGACGCCATGCCGCCCACGGCGGGGGGCAGGGGGCCGCTCATGACGACGCGGTCGCGGTGTTTCGTTTCGCCGGGCCGTGGCTTCCCGAGACCCTGGAACAGATGGCGGTACTGGCGGATCACCACGGACAGGCTGTGGCGCTGGTGTGCCGAGTTCAAGGCGGTGGCGGCTTGTTCTCCACCTGCGCCGTGGAGCCGCGCGAGCAGTTGCGTCTTCAACGCTTCCACATCTCCCGACGCGACCAGGCTGCCGCACGCGCCGTGTTCCAGCAGTTCCGCGTTGCCACCCACATCGGTGACCACGATGGGCAAGCCGGTGGCCATGGCTTCTTGCAGCGTGCACGAAGTGCCTTCCGACAGGGAGGGCAGGGCGAAGCAGTCCAGAGCGCGAAGGATCTCGGCCACATCGCTGCGCACACCGGGCAGCCAGGCCCGGTCTTCCAGGTCGGCGGCGCGCAAGCGTTCGCGTATCTCGTTGTGCAGGGGGCCGTCGCCCACCATGGCCAGGCGCAAGCGCTCGGTGCCGACCGCGCCGGACTGGGCGAGGCCGATGAATGCGTCCACGAGCATCAACGGATGCTTGATGTGCACCTGCCGCCCCACGGTGCCGATGACCCAGTGTTGGTGGCGCTGGAATGGGAAGCCCTGCGGCGTCGGGTCTTGTGCGAGGGCCGGTCGGAACACCTGCGTGTCCACGCCGTTGGGAATCAGGTGAACGTGAGCGGGCGGTACACCCAACTTGTGCTGCAGGTAGCCGTGCAGCGGCGCAGACACCGCAATGAACTCGTGCACAAAGGGCTTGTAGAGCTTGCGCAAAGTGAGGTAGCGCGAGCCCTTGGTGTTGATCTCGCCCATGTCCATGCCATGTTCGGCGTGCACGCGCAGGGGAACACCGGCCAGGGCGGCCATGGGCATGAATTCGAGCGCGGCGAGGTTGCAGGTATGGACCACGTCGGGTTGCAGGCGGCGCAGCAGGCGGTAGGTCCGGGGGTAGAGCGCGAAGGGTTGCCCCGGGGGCTTGTGAAGGCAGATCACCTCCACGTCGGCGCGCGCGATGCGTTGGACGAACAGGGGATCCGCGTCGGTGATGGACACCACCGTGTGCCGGAACTCGCCGTGCGGCAGGTTGTTGATCAGCTGGACGACCACGTTTTCGAGCCCACCGGTGGTGAGGCGGTAGATCAGGTGAACGACGTGGCGGACAGGCGATGGCATCTCGGGCCTGACAAAGCTGTCGGAGGGCAGGGGGAGCGTCATGGGCAGGGGCGGCGATGGGGCGTGGCTGGTGCAGGCGGCAAGGGTACTATGTTCGTATTTCTGCAATCCCTCTCGCGCTTGCCAACAGGTGTGAGGAAGCACAGCCACACGGGTTTGATTCAGTGAACGCAGCCATTCCACGCAGCCCGGTGCCTCACAGCCCTTCGCGGATCGCCGGGACTTCCGAGGTCGAGCGGCTTTGGTGGTGGCTGCTCTTGGCCAGCGTGGTCTTTGTCGTGTACGGCAGCCTGGTGCCGCTGAGCTACCAACCGATGCCGTGGGCAGAAGCGCTCGCCCGGTTCATGGACTTTGGGGGGGACCACCTGGGCACGGGCTCCCGCGTGGACAAGGCCAGCAATGTGTTGCTGACCATCCCGGTGGCGTTCGCGGCGGCCCAGTGCCTGTTGCCTGGCCGATCGCGCATTGCCGCCTGGCTTCTGCGCGCGGTCATCGTCGGTGGCGTGCTGCTGTTGACTTTGGGCGTGGAGTTCGCCCAGCTGTTCTTTCCACCGCGCACCATGTCCTGGAGCGATGTGGTCGCGCAGATCCTGGGCACGCTCCTGGGCCTGCTGGCCCAGCAGCGGTGGGGCGCTGCTGTGTCGCGGTGGTTGCTCGGCTGGTGGCGACGCGAGCGCAGTTCGGCGCGCCTCAGCCGCGTGTTGAAGGGGTATCTCGCGGTGCTGCTGGGCTTCAGCCTGCTCCCGCTGGACCTGACGATCAATCCTGTCGAGCTGTACCACAAGTGGGCCGGTGGCCGTGTGATCTTCTTGCCGTTCGCAGGACTGCAGGGGGATTTTTCGGAGCGCCTTTATGAGTGCATCACCGACGTGGTCATCTGGCTGCCCGTGGGTGTGTTTCTGTTTCTCTCAGGACCCCTGACCTGGCTGCAGACGCTGATGCGTGGCCTCTTGCTGGCCGCAGCGATCGAGTTCCTGCAGCTGTTCGTTTTCACCCGGGTCACCGACATCACCGATGTCTTGCTGGCGGGCCTGGGCGTCGTGCTGGGCCGCGTGTGCGCCCAGGCCGCGCTGTTGATTGCCGCCAGAGGCGTCGGCAAGGTCGGCGCGGGCGTGTGGTTGGTCGCCTGGCTGGTCTGGCTGATCTCGGTGCTGGTGGTGTTCTGGTGGCCGTTCCACTTCAGGTTGCCTGCGGATGGTGAGTGGATGTCCTGGTTGCGCGTGCCTTTCAGCACCTACCAGTTGGAGGACGAATACCGCGCAGTCAACGAGGTGCTGCGCCGCATCGGCTTCTTCCTGCCGGGCGGTGTGCTGTGGTTCCTGACCCTGCATGCCCGCGCAACGCGCGTGGGCGCCCGTGTGAGCGGTGCGGGGGTGTTGGTTCCTCTGTGCGTGGCGCTGGTGGTGGAGGCAGGGCAGGTGTTCTTGCCGGTCAAAGTGGCAGACCTGACCGATGCAGGTCTGGCCTTTCTGGGGGGTGCGCTGGGGTTCCGCCTCGCTCGCTGGCTGGCGTCCACGGCCCCGTCACTGCCGCGAGAGCCCGCCAGGCAGGTGCGTCGCGCGCCGTCTGCGCCAGAGACGCTGCCCCGGCGGGCAGCACCGCCGCGCAGTGCCGTCGGTCTCCATCTGGCGTCTGTGGCCGCCTTGGGTGTGGCGTTGTCCCTGGTGGTGCATCTGCCGGGGGTGCCCTACAACGTGCGGGAACTGATCGCCGTCGGTCCATGGGGACTGGTCTCCTCGCTGTCGCTGGCCGCGAGCATGTTTCTCCTGGCCAATGCCCCGATGTGGCTTTTGAACCGTTCTCCGCTCTGGGTCTTGGCAGCACCGCTCGCCTTGCCGCTCTTGGGAGCGCTGTGTTTTGCGCTGTTGCGCTTGGGGGTGCCGCTGGAAAGCATCCACGACGTGGTGGGTTCGCCGGTCCTCGATTGGCCATGGGAGTGGGAACTGCTGCTGCGGTTCATGGCGTTGTGGACGGCCATTGGCCTCCAGGTGGGACTGGCCTGCCTGATGGTGGGCATGTTGCTGAAACCCCGCCGGCTGCCCGCTTTTGTCAACGGGCTCCTGCTGACGGCCTTGCTGGCCTATCCGCTGTATTGGGCCGTCGTGGATCGTGCCGCCACAGACAACCTGGTCGAGTTGATGGCAAACCAGGCCTCCTTTGCCGCGGCTTCCTGGCTGGCGGTCGGGGCACTGGCCATCTGCCTGGTGGCCTCTTCGCTCTCAGCGCTGATCGTTGAGCCCCGGTGCTGGCGCGCACTGTCACCGCTGGCGATGCTTGCGATGCTCGCAGCGCCCCTGGCGCTGGTGGCTGGCCTGGAGCAAAACGTCATCAAGTACGAGAAGGTGTTTTCGGCATTGCAGTTCCTTTTGAGCACCGACCGCTCTCAGTACGTCAGCGGTTTCGCACTCTGGAGCCGTTTCGCAGCTGCGCTGGTGGTGCTGGCCTTGGGCCTTGCGATGCTTCAGCATGTGGGCTGGCGGCTCGTGTCCAGGCCGAGCGTTCCAGCACAACCATGAGTCTCATCCTTTGACGTTCGACGACGCTTCCCGTGCCATGCGCTCGGGCGACCTGTTTTACAGCCCAGCCTGGTTCGACAACCTGCAGCGGCACGGATTTGTCCAACTTCCGTTGAGGCACCGGATCGCTGAAGAAACGGTTGAAGGTGAGGTTCAACTCCTGCTCATGCGTTCGGAGGCGGGCGCGCACCTCGCTGCACAGTCCAACTACTACAGTTGTCTCTATGGGCCGACAGGGCCTTCGCATGCTTTGAGTGACTCGGGTTGGCATGCATTGGTGACGAAGGCCCGTGCCTTGCCCGGCAGCGCTGTCATCCAGCTGCAGCCGTTGGATGCTGCAGATGCCTGGGTCGCGTCGCTGGAGCAGGCACTGCGTGGGCACGCCTATGTGACCTTTCGGTACTTCTGCTTTGGCAACTGGTATCAACCCGTCGCCAGTGGAGGCTTTGCGGCCTACTGGGCGGATCGGCCCTCTGCCTTGCGGCACAGCGTGGAACGCGGACGCCGCCGACTGGACAAAGCCGGCCCCTGGCGGATCGACATCGCCACCTGCGAGTCGGACGATCTGGAGGCGGCCATCAACGCCTACGAATCCGTCTACGCCCGAAGCTGGAAGCAGCCCGAGCCCTGCCCTGGTTTCATGCCGGGGCTGATTCGCACAGCGGCGCGCGAAGGCTGGTTGCGCCTGGGTGTGCTCCGGCTCAATGGGGAGGCGCTGGCCGCCCAGCTGTGGTTGGTGCACGCGGGCAAGGCCAACATCTACAAGCTGGCTTACGTGGAGGGCGTCGAAAAGCTGTCAGCGGGCTCGGTGCTCACGGCGACCCTGATGGAGCACGTGATGGACATCGACCGGGTCAACGAAGTCGACTACCTGAGCGGAGACGATGCTTACAAGGCCGACTGGATGGCGCTGCGGCGTGAAAGGGTGGGGTTGCTGGCCTGCGACCTCTGGCGCTGGCCGGGCTGGATGGCTGCGGCGCGGCACACGCTGGGCCGGTGGAGCCGCCGGCTCAAGACCTGGCTCCCAGGCGCCTGAGTCGCGGGTGGCTTGGGATCAAGCTTGCGAAGCCGGTTCTTCGCTGGGGCTGAGCTGCGTTTGCATGAACTGCAGAATGGTCGCCTCCCGCGCACCCAGCATGCGTTCCATTTCGGTGGCGCTGATGATGTACACCCGCCGTGCGGGCTGCACGTTGGGGTTCATCGGGCCAACGGCCACGAACGGAAAGCCCAGCCGGGTGAGCAGCCGGCTGAACAGGTTGTCCATGGCGGCCATGCAGTAGTCCAGACCGGTCTGACGGCACAACTGGTAGACCTCGCGATACATGCCCAGCACCAGTTCGGGCTGGTGGTGGCGCACGCCCTCGGTCTTCAGGGTCATTTCGCTTTCGGGGTCGCCCTGGATCGGTTTTCCCTGGTCCGAGTGGCGGCGACGGAAATGGGGGGTCACCGCCAGCCTGGAGATCTCGCCAATCTTGTCGGCGGTGGCACCGGCGTAGGGCAGGGGCTGGTCGATGACGTAGCGCTGCTCGACGTTGAGCCCATGCTCGTTGGGCATGATGATGCGCATGAAGCCGGCCACCACGCCGCTGGCCTTGTGGCGTGCAATGAAATGCCGGCTGCACGCGTCGTACGGGTCGGTTTCGATCGGGTGGCCGCGGCTGGAAAACATGCCGGGTGCATCCACCCGGCCCAGCTCTTCGCAGAACACCAGGTAGCGCGCTTCCAGGTAGTCGTCAAAATCGGCCGTGCCGGGAATGACTTCGTAAAAGGTGAAGTACACGGTTTCCATCGGACAGCCCCGGGTGCGTGCGTTACGCGCGTTCGCCGGACACGATGAACACGCCCGCGGCCACCAGGCGTCGGCCCGCAGCCACATCGGCCGAGAGATCTTCAAACAGCCGAGGCAGATCCAATGTGTCGCCCAGCAGCGACGCCTTGTACCCCAGCAGGATGTTGAACAGGACCGGGAAGGGCAGCTCGCTGCTGGTGAGCATCATGACCCGCGTCTTCACGTTGGTGAACCCGGCGCGCTGCATCATTTCCTGCATCTTGCGGCCAATGAAGCGGTCGCCGCCCTGGCGCGCCTGGATGGCTTGCGCACTGCTGAGCACGTGGTCCACGCGCGGCTCGGGCGGGTGAAACAGCACGAGGCCGTCGTCGGAGTCCACCGCGCAGAAACGCCCACCCGGACGTGTGACGCGAAACACCTCCTGCACCACGGCGTCGGGCTTGGGCACGTGCTGGAGCACGAAGCGGGTGTATGAAAAATCGATGGTCTGGTCGTCCAGCGGCAGGGCATCGCCGTAAGCCTGGTGGGCAAACAGGCCGCGTGCGGGTGGTTGCCGCACATTGCCTGGGAGTTCGGCAATCAGGGTCGGGCTGGGTTCCACCGCGTGCAGGCTGCCCAGGGGCGCCAGCTCGGCCAGAAGGTCGGAAACAAAGCCGGGGCCGCTGCCGATCTCCAGCACGTCGTGCGCGGGCTGGATGCCGGCGCCGCGCAGGATGGCGGCTTCCATGCCACGCACCGCCTGGGCTTGCTGTTGCAGGCGCTGGGTTTGGAAGCGCGCATCGTTGAGCGCTTCGAACTGGTACGAGCCGGTGCTCATGTGAGGTCGGCTCCGCTGGCGTCGAGGCGTGAGGGCATCGTCTGTTTCCTCCTCGTGTTGTTGTTTATACGAAGATCGTATCGATTGAATTCGGTCTGGCAACCCATGATCAACCCTATCACTTCATTTTTGTTTGAATGGGATGGTGCCTGTCGCGGATGTCACCATCAGATTTTCAACAGCGGATGGCGCAGCTTCATGCGGCTCCACAGCACCACCAGCGCGGGCAGCAGCAGCAGCTCGAGCAGCTGGCCTGAAATCAGACCAATGGCCGTGAGCAGGCCGAAACTGGAGGTGGGCACGAAGCTGGACGTGCTCAACAAGAGGAACTGGGAGACGAGCAGCGCAGACGTGGCCAGCACGGCCTTGCCAGAGGCCTCGATGCTGCGTGCAATGGAGAAAACGGCGCTCAACCCTTTCTCGCGGCGTTTCTGGTAGTGATAGAAGATATGAATGGTGTCGTCCACCGTGATACCCAGCACCACGCCCGCGATGAGCACGGTGGCCATGTCGAGGTAGATGCCGGTAGCACCCATCAGCATGAACACGAAGAACAGCGGCGCCAGGTTGGGCAGCATGCTGATCACGGCGGCCGGCACCGTTCGCCAGAGCAGCAGCATGATGATGAAGATCTGACCGAACGCGCCGGCGAAACTGAGCAACTGCCCGGTGACCAGCAGGTCTTCCTGGTCTGCGAACAGGCGGCCGTAGCCTGCCATCTGCCATTTGAGTGGCGGCGCATCGACCTGCGCGGTCAGCGCTTGCACCTTGTCGATCACGTCCTGGATCGCGTTGGCACCGTGCACGTTCACGTTGAGCAGGATGCGCATGCGCTGGTACTCGTTGTTCACCAGCTCCTGCAGATCTCGCCCGTCGTAGATGAGCAGGAGCTGCGCGAGCATGCGGTCATCGTCCGGCAGGACGCGGAAGCTGGGCTCTTCTTCGTTGAAGGCCCAGTTCATTTCCTCGACGATGTCCATCATGGACAGGGTGCGGTCCACCTCCGGCAACGCTTCCACCTGCGTCTGCAATGCCTTGATCTTCTTCAGCAACGCCACGTTCTTGAAGGCATCTCGTCCGGGCCCGTCGATGACAATTTCAAGCGCCGTGACGCCCACCAGCGATGCTTCCACGCGGGCAGTGGACTGGGTCAAGGGATGCGACGGGCTGAAGAACTTGAGCAAGTCCGACTCGGCTTGCACCTTCAGCACCAGCGCCGTGCCCGCCACGCCGATGGCCAGCAGGCCGCCAACCACCCAGCCCGCATAGCGGATGCCGAAGCGGGCCAGTCCGAACGAGAGACGCCGCGTCCAGCCAAAGCCACCGCCGTCTTTGGCCCAGGGGCCGTGGTCGTACTTCACCAGCAGGGGCGGCACGAGGTAGAACACCACGAAATAAATCACCACCACACCCACGGCGCCCACAAAGCCGAACACCTGCACCGGCGGGATCGGCACGAGCACGAGGCTGATCATGCCGGCGGCGGTGGTCAGCACGTTGAACATCGCCGGCGTGTTGATTTCCTGGAGTGCAAACACGACGCGTTTGGGGCGGTGAAAGCCGGCGTCACGCATGCGTTTGAGCGCGGCGTAGAAATGCAGCAGATTGGCCGCCGTGTAGGCAGAGATCAACGTGGGCACCATGGCCGTGACCAGCGTGTAAGGCTTGCCGAGGAGGGCGATCAGCGCCACGCACACCACCACCGAGGTGCTCATCGCCAGCGCCCCGATGATCACCGGGATCACGCGCCCGACCACCCAGTACAGCAGGGCCAGGCCCAGACCCATCACCAGTGGCGTGAACACCAGGGTGTCGCGCAACATGGATCGCATCTCGGCGGCGTCCAGCGCCACCGTGCCGGCCACGGCCACGAGGTGGGTGTCCAGCTGTTGCGCCCGGACCGCTTCGCGAAACGCGTCTTCGATCGACTGCCGTTGCCGGCTTTCACCGAGCTTGTTGGTGCGGACCACGATCGCCAGCGCCTTGCCGTCCGCAGACGCCAGCCAGCGCGGCATGAAACGATCACCGAGCACCCGGGCCTTGCGTTCCTCGGGCGTGCTCTGTCCGAGCCGTGCCACGTCAATCAGGGGCTCGACCACGAAGCCATCGGCACTCCCGGCGATGTGGTCGACCCGCGTCACGGAAAACACCCGGTCGACATCGGGGTGGTCGTCCATGCGGGCTGCGACGCGGTCCAGCGCTGTGAGCACCGACGTGGCGTACACATCGTCGCCTTGAAACAGCCCGATCAGGATCTCGTCGTTGGGAAATTCGGCGCGCAGTTCGCGTTCGAGCACCGTGGCCGGCGCGTCGGTTGGGAAATACAGCTCCGGCGCGTTGTTCAGGTTCAGGCGCAGCAGCAGCGCCATCCCCACCACATGGATCAGCAGGATGATCCCGACCGCGGTCTTGCGGCGCATGATGCGGGGCTGCGTCACACGCAGGAACAGCGCGCTTCTCGTGACGTTGAAGATGAAGTTGCGCAGCCGTTCGATCAAGTCCGGTCCCCGGTTGCTCAGAACTTGCCCTGCCAACCGACCACGACCGAGTCGTTGCGGCGGTAGAACCCACCGAGCGTGTTGGCGGCTCCGCTGAACAGGTGTGCCGCCAGGTAGATTTCCTGCCGGTCGATGCCGGTGTAGCTCAGGCGGGGGTTGATGTACAGATCGCGGTCGTTGAGGCCCATGGCGAACCGCAGGTCGGCGCGCCAGCGTCCGTTGGCAAACGGATGCTCGATCTCGCCGGTGAAGCTGTAGATGCGGGTGCGGTCCAGCACGATCTGATTGGTCATCACCCGTTGACCCGCGACTTGAAGTGTCACCCGCGTTTCGCTGTCACCTGGGAAAAACTCGGCGCCGATCACGACGTTCAGCGAAGGATCGGTGCGGTACTGGAAAGACTGGGTGGTGAGCGGCACGGCGCTGTTGACCGCCACCTCCATGCGCCAGGTCGCGCCCAGGCGCTCGGTTTCGAGCTCGGCGCCCAGCACGGTGCTGAACGGATGCACCGCCTGCAGCACCACCGGCGCACCGGGAACCACCCGGTAGTAGGGTTGTGACTGGCGAACGCGCTGCACGCTGAAGCCGTAGTCGACGTTGTCCCCCTCGGCCGTGAAGCGCAAGCCGCCGCCGCCAGCGCCGTTGATGTCGGCCTTGACCACACGCGCCCCCACCATGCCGGGCAGAGCGCCGATGCCCAGAATGCGGCCATTCACCGTGTCCACCGGGTTCCAGACGCTGCGGGTTTGCGGCATCACCGCTTCATCAAACACGGGCAACAAAACGCCGTCGAGTTTGAAGCCTTCACCGAAGTACTCGGCACGCACCGCCGGCACCGCGCGGCGGCGATCGGGCAGCTTGTCGAGCACCGCCCGCGAAAAGTCCACGCGGCCCATGCGGTCGATGGGCGAAATTTCATCCACGCGCCCCCACAACACGTTCTGTGTGCCCAGGGTCAAGCGCAGGTCTTTTTGCTGCCAGCGCAGGTAATTCTCGGTGTAGTCCAGCCGCACCCGGTCGAAGTCCCGGTTGCCGTATTGGGAGTGGGCGTCCAGCCTTGCGCCCAGCGCGTAGCTCCAGTCGCCCGAGTCGCCGCGCAGGCTCACCGCGCCATGCACCAGGGCGCTGCCGGTTGCGCCCGGTTCGTCGGTGAATCCGCCGACCTCCAGACGCAGGGCATCCACCTTGAGCCCCGTGTCCTGGGCATGTGCAGGCGGGCCCGCCAGCGCGCCCAACATGACCAGCCCGGACGTTGTCCAGGCACTGCGGATTTGCCGACCCCTCATGGAAAGTTCTCCTGCTGCTTGATGAATGTGTTGTCGTGAAGCCGTCGCTGCTCCACCACCGATGGCCCGACCGTCAGGGGCGGAATTCTTTCTCCATCCGCTCCTCGGCCAGCGCCCGGGAGGTGAACAGCGACTCTGGCAGATTTCGGTCGTACAAGACGCGTCCCACCGTCAGGCGGGTCTGGTGCCCGGTTGCAAGGTCGGTCAACGTGCTGTCCATCACCGTCCAGTAGCCCTGCACCTGCTCGCGCTTCAACACCATCAGGCGTTTGCTGGCTTGCTCGGCGTTGCGTTCAAAGAAATCGACGCGCATGGGCAGCAGGCTTTTGGGATCGATCCAGCTCAGCCTGCGCACATAGACCGAATTGGTGGCGTCCACCGGCACGCTCTCCAGCATGTCGGTCTCCGTGTCTCCCACGCGTTCGCGACCCAGCAGCTTGTGGGTGTCCATGGTGGGCTTGCGGTCGCGCAAGTCTTCAAAGAAATAGTCGGAATTGACGAACCGGCCGCCCTTGCGGTTGGAATCGACCCGGCGCACGCGCTGCATGGCCGGCAGGTAAATCCACTGGTTGGAGACGCCATCGGCACCGTCGATCGTCAGCAGCCCGGTGCCTTGTATGTCAGCCGGGTCTGTGAACCGGATCAAGGTGGAGACCTGGCTGTCGGCTGCACTCGCGCGAAACACCAGCATGCCTCGCGTTCGTGCCGGTTTGCCTTCTTCGGTGAGGGACATGGTCACCACCGACGTGGAGTCTTTCCCGTCCGGGCGGTCGTAAACGCGTTGGGCCAGCTTGGCCCCGTCGTCGGCCACGGCCGCGCCGCAAGCCGACGCGGCGATCAGAAGCCAGCCACCCAGCCGTTGCCCCAGGGATCCAAGACCCGAAAACCACGCTGTTCCTGCCATGCCCCACTCTCCATGTGTCCACCAGCCGACCAGTCTAACGCAGGGGCTTTGCGGTTGAACCCAGGCCCGGACGGCAAACGAAACCCTCTCGCCGTCAGCCGCTTGCCGACATCTTCTCCAGCCGCTTGCTGGCCACGAAACTCTTGAGCCGTTGCAGCGGGTTGCGATTGCCCATCCAGAGACGACGGTGGTGAAACTTCGAGAGACGCGCATCCAGATACGTGTACCAGGGCACACACTGAAGGTCTTGCGGGTGCAGGAGGGCGACGAGCGCAAGCGTGGTGATGAAGCCCGTGCAGAGCTTGCAGCCGGCAATCGAGCTGGGACCCTTGCGCGCCTTCAGGTTGATGGTTTTCGGATCGAGGTATTTCAGGTGATGCAGCTCCGGGGCAAAGCCCAGCATGAACTGCACGATCTTCTCGTCGTCCGACATCTCCGGCCTGATGGCGAAATAGTCGGAATAGGACATTCCCCCGGGGCCGAAAGCCAGCACACCGGCACCCAGACCCAGCGGCACGGCGGCGATGGTCGCCAAACCACGGGCCGTGGCCTCATTCACCAGCAGGGGATGCATGTCCACGGCGAAGGCGTCGATGCCGTCGACCGCCAGGTCCACACCCGACAGGAAGGCGTCGATGTTGCCTGGGTTGATGCCATCGCTGAACTTGGTGATGCGCAACTCCGGGTTGATCGCCAGGGCCATTTCCGCCATGACATCCAGCTTGCGGCGACCGATCGTGTCGACGTTGGCGCCGTACTGGCGGTTGAAGTTGAACACCTCGAACTCGTCAAATTCCGCCAAGTGAAAGCCACCCACGCCCGCGCGGACCAAGCTGATCAGGTAGTCGCCTCCCACGCCGCCCATGCCGGCAATGGCAACCGTGCAGTTGCGCAGGCGGTCGTGTTCGGCGGTGCTGACGACGCCGATGTTGCGGCTGAAGGCGTCTGGGTAGTTGAACGTGTCCATGTGGGCCACTCTTCGGTTGGGGGAAGCTGATGTTCGCTCAGATTGAGCGTGGTATCGACCATCTGGTGGTTCGACAGTGTCGGTTTTCTTTCCACTCGCTCCAGACTTGCTCGGTCAGGGATGCAAGAGACTTTGATTTATTTCACTTTTTGTACGCTGGCACGAAGTCTGCTAGTTCATTGGGCAGGCTGGTCCAGATCCCATCTGGTCGAGATCTTAATGTCTACCAAGGAGTTACCATGAAACTGAAAATGAGCAAGTTGTTCGCCGCAATTGGTTTGGGCGCAGCGCTGGCAAGCGGTGCAGCATCCGCCGCCACCGTGGCCGGCGTCACCTGGGATACCAATTCCCCAATCGATTTCATCGCCCAGTCGAACCTGTTCGAGCAAGTTGCTCTGAACGCTGGTGACGACATCAAAGGCTACGGCAACATCACCGCAATGAACGGAAACAGTTCCTTTTGCGCCGGTTGCGAATTGACTTTCGTGTTCTCCGATTTCATTCTGCAGAACTCGATCTCCGGCGCGGCCTTCCAGCCGTTCGCGTTTTCGGGCGGCAGCTTGAAGGTGTACGTGTCCCCGGTTGACTACAACTTCAACGTGCCCGGCACCGCCGCTAACGGTCTGCTCTGGCTGGACCTCCAGGCCGCTCCAGGCAATTTTGCACTCGCCGGCGGTGCGAATGCTCTGACCACCCTGTATGGTCAGACTTCTGCAAACAGCACGAGCGGTTTGGGCGTGGCCGGTAACGGCGCAGGCTTCTTCAACGTGGTGGGTGGTCTGGCTGCGAGCTACTTCGATACCAATGCCGAAATCGGCGGTACCGACTTCTTGTTCGGCTCCAACTTCTCGCCGATCAGCACCCCGATCATCGACCCAGTGACCGGTGAGGTGTACACCCACGGCGGTGGCGCCACGATCACCGGAACGTCGGCTGTTCCTGAGCCAGGTGCCTTGGCCCTTCTGGGACTCGGTTTGGCCGGTCTGGGTTTTGTGCGTCGCAACAAGAAATCCGCATAACGTCTCAAACGTCGAGACACCCCCAAAAAAACCGCGCATTGCGCGGTTTTTTTTATGTCTCATTCATTTGGCGTTTTGAGGAACTGCCCACTTTGGTCGGCAAGCGCGCAGCCCGCTCAGCCTGTTGATCGCACTGGCCGACCTTCAAAAGGCTGAAGAGGTTGCTTCGGACGACACCCAAGTCGGTTTGCTCAGTACAACGGGTGTGTCTTCGCCGCCGAAAATGAACCTGTACAAGCAAGAATTTCTGGTGGCCAATCCTGCCCTCAAGGAATTCGCGCCGATGAGGTAAGGCTGGCGTGCAGGCTGAACGGCGTGGTTGACGGGCCCAGCTTCGAGAAACGGAAAACCGAGCCGGTTGAGCATGCGCGACAGGGATGGCTCCATGGCTGCGTAGCAATGCGTGATGCCATGCTCGCTGGCCAGTCTGAAGATTTCCCGGTACAGGCCCAGTGCCACCGTTGGGCCATCGCGTTTGACTTCCCGGCTGATCGCGTCCGAGGCGTCGGAGGGCAGGGCCGGGCCGACCAGCTGCGTGTCTCTGCGGTACCTGCGCAACTTGCTCGATATCGCCAAACGGCCGATTTCACCCACGCGGTCTTCTTCTGAATCCAGTTGGCTGTGCAGTTGGTAGCGCGACAGCACATTGAGACCCCTGAAGCTCGGCAGGATGAGGCGGGCACAACCCACGGCTTCCCCGGTTTCAAGCGCGCGGCACAGCACGTGAACGCTGTGTGCATCAAAATCGTCTGTTTCCAGCGGGCGCGTACCCGACTGCTCGCTGCAAGCGGGGACCCGTCCCAATTCCGCGCAGAAGACCTCGTGTCTTAGCGCACAGTACTCCTCGTACTCGGGAGTGCCCGGCATCACGACCGAGTATTCATATTTTTGCGCCAGCATCGATGTTCTCCGCAGTGTGCCCAAGGCACCTGTTTGATTAAGGTTGCGAACGCGTGTCCCAACGCACAGACGATACCTTGAGGATGCTGCATTCTCGGGCCGGGAAATGTAACTGCGACGGCCGAAATGTAAGCTTGCAAATGATGTGGATTCCTTGACCACTTGTCCGTATCGCCCTGTGTGAAGTCAGCGTACCGCGTTCACCGCAGCGCTTTGAGCCACTGCAAGACGAATGACTCGGTCTGGCGACTGGCGGTTGACGATGAACAGGTGTGGTCAGCGCCCTTGATGGTCATTTGCGACAGGCCTGGCCGTTCAAGCAGACCGTCCCACCGTGCATCGGTTTGGGCATGTTCCAGGAACTCTTTCGCAACGAGATCGCGCTCGCTGAGCAGCAGCAGGATGCGTCCTTCAAATCGCCGACAGGCCTCGGCCATGGCTTCCTGAAAGCTGGGCTGTTCGGGATGCTTCGCCCGCAGGGCGCGCAAGCTGTGGCCGAGCTCTTTGAGCGCGCGCCATCCGATCTTTCCGCTGAGCAGCTTTTTCCAGAACGCCGACTCCGCCAGTCTCCACAGGTAGTAGTGCTTCACCTGCGCGCGTGCAAGGCTCACTTCCGACCGCACCCATGGGTTGATGAGCGCGAGGCCTGCCACGCGTGGGTCTGCCGAAACGTGCCAATACAAGAGGCTCGCAGAGGCTCCGTCACAGAGGCCGAGGAGCACCACTTGTTTGACCTGGGGACAGTGTTGGTGCACGGCGGTGACGGCGGCGGCGATGTGAACGCTTGTGTCCTCAAAAGCGAGCGGCTCGCCCGGGCTGTCGCCCATGCCCGGGAAGTCGAAGCGCAGCGCCGGGAAACCCGCGTCAGCCACGTGACGCGCGATCTGAACGAACTGCCGGTGGCTGCCCGCACGGTACTGGGCGCCGCCCACGACCACCACCAGCGCTGTGTGTTGAAGTGGGGTGCCGGATGCCGGCAAGCTGACGATGCCCAGCATGTCAGCCTCAGGGCCCGGAATGCCGATGGCTTGTTCGCGAACGTTCATGTCAACCGGGCAGTGTCTGGGCGAGGAGCGGAAGCCGCCATGGCAGCCAACGTGGCCTGTATCAAGGCCGGAGCGTCTTCCGTGCTCACGGTTTGCCAGAAAGGCGGAGCGACGACGGCCTCGGCCCTGGTGTGCCAGCCGGCCTGTTGCCAAGCCAGGATCTCCCGTTCGGACGCAGGGCTGAGTTCAGCATCCACCTGCCTGGCGATCTCCATCCAGATCAATGTGCCAGCCAATCCTGCGGTTGGTGGCTTGAGGCGGGTCTCCACCAAGCCAGCCGCCAGCTCGGGGTGGATGGTGTATCCCGCGATATCGACCGGCACGCCCTGCGCCAGGCGCCGGGTGGGCGACTCTTCGTCCGCTTTGCCCGCGCTCAGCCATTGGTTCGCGGCGTGCAGGCGAGCGAATTGCTGCAGCACCTGCTTTCCGGCGACGGCAGGTTGCCACAGCAGCAGGTTGGCCGGTTCGGAGAGTCTGTCGAGCAAATCGGTGGCCAGCAAGGCGCCCGAGCGCATGCCCCACAACCAGAGAGGTCCGCTCGCGGACTGGCTCAACCAGCGGTGCGCCAGGCGGGCGTCTTCCAACCACGCGGTCCAGGTGGCGTCTGCAAAATCGCCTGTGCTGTCGCCACAGCCGGTCATGTCGATCTGCAGGACGGCGTATCCGGCTGCGGCCAGGGCACGGGCTTGCTGCGCCACCACACGCCGGGTGGTGTTGAGTTCTTCGGCAAACGGGTGCAGGTAAAGGACACGCCCGCGTGGCAGCCCGACGGGGGGATGAAACAGACACAAGCGTTGCCCTGCCGGCAGCGCGTGCGTTTCAGTCGGCACAAAAAACGCTTGGGGAAGGGCTTCACGCCCCCGCTGGCTCATGTGGCCTGACGGTCCAGTTGCTGTTGAACAAGCGCGTTCAGGCTACCCACGGTGGCGAACACCTCGGCGTGGAGGTCGTCGTCGTTGAATGTGATGCCGAAGTGACTCTCCAACTCGGTGATGAGCGCTAGCACGGCCATGGAGTCGAGTTCGGGGAGGGCGCCCAGCAGTGGTGTGGCGGCGTCAAAGGTGGCGCCGCGACCCTGGAGGTTGAGCGCACTGTCCAGCACACGCAAGACCTGTTCGTACACGTTCATGGAATGTGGGCCTTGTGTTGGGGGGGGTGCTTGGCAAAGCCTTCGATTCTAAAGAACTGCGGTGCCAGCCCGGCGAATGGGGCCGGCCGCTCGGGTTCGATGGCTTAACATGCGCCGCATGCCCACCAAGCGCGATTTCAGCGAAAGCTGCCCCCCGGTTTTGCTGCACGAGTTGCCGCTTCGCGCAGGCACCCATTGGTCTGAAAACGAGGCTTTGACCGCGGGCGATGTGCGTTGCTCTTACGGCGATCTGGGCCAGATGGTGTGCAACCTGGCCAGCGGACTGATGCAAATGGGCTTGGCACGCGGCAGCCGCGTGGCGGTGTTTCTGGAAAAGCGCATCGAGGCCGTGGTCAGCAGCTTTGGCGTCACGGCCGCGGGTGGCGTGCTGGTGCCGGTCAATCCCTTGCTGAAGCCGGCCCAGGTGGTTCACATCCTGCAAGACGCGGGCGTGGCGGTTCTGGTGACGTCGGCGTCCCGGTTGAACACCTTGTGGCCTGCCTTGAGTGCCTGCCCTTCTCTGAAGCACGTGGTGTGCTGTGACGATGCGACCGGGCTTCAGTCGGACGCCCTGGATGTCCATGCGTGGTCCGACGTGCTGGCTGCACCGTCTCGCTCGTTGCCTCAAGGCATTGAGACCGATGTGGCGGCCATCTTCTACACCTCGGGCAGCACCGGGCAGCCCAAAGGCGTGGTGCTCTCGCACCGCAACCTGGTGGCGGGCGCGACCAGCGTGGCGAGCTACCTGCACAACCGGAGCGACGACACACTGCTCGCTGTGCTGCCCCTGTCGTTCGACGCCGGCTTCAGCCAGCTGACCACCGCGTTTCTGGTGGGGGCGCGGGTGGTTTTGCTCAACCATTTGCTGCCGCGCGATGTGCTGCTGGCGATGGCCAGAGAACGCGTGACAGGGCTGACAGCGGTACCGGCGCTGTACATGCAGCTCGCCGCGCTCAACTGGCCCGCTGATGCTGCGCAGCACCTGCGGTACTGGGCCTGCACGGGCGGGCGCATGCCCCGGGCAACGCTCGATCGCTTGCGGCAGGTGGCTCCGGTCGCGCAGCCGTATCTGATGTACGGCTTGACCGAGGCTTTTCGCTCGACGTTCCTGCCGCCGTCCGAGGTGGACCGTCGCCCGGACTCGATCGGCAAGGCCATTCCGAATGCGGACATCCGCGTGCTGAGACCCGACGGAACCGAGTGCTCCGTGGACGAGCCGGGAGAGCTGGTGCACCGGGGGCCGCTGGTGGCGCTGGGCTACTGGCGCCGGCCTGAGGAGACGGCGTTGCGTTTTCGGGCGTTGCCTGAAGGCCTGAGGGCGGGCGCACCCGAGGGCGGTCGGTCCGAGATCGCTGTCTTTTCGGGCGACACCGTGCGCCGCGACGCCGAGGGATTCCTGTACTTTGTGGCCCGGCACGACGAAATGATCAAAACCTCGGGCTACCGCGTGAGCCCGACGGAAGTGGAGGAGGCCATCCATGCCAGCGGCCTCGTGAACGAGGTGCTGGCCGTGGGTGTGCCGCACGCGGTGCTGGGTCAGGTCATTCTGGTGGCGGCGGTGGCGGCGCGAGGCGAGGACACGGCTGGGCTGCTGGCGCATTGCAGAAGCGTCCTCCCTGCGTACATGGTGCCGGCGGGCGTGCACTGGCACGCGCAGGCCCTGCCGCGCAACGCCAATGGCAAGCTCGACCGGGCTCGCTGGAAAGCGGATTGGGAACAAGCCGCGGGAAAGAACAACGATGAGACCCTCTGAAACGATCCACGGTGAGCTCTGCGTGGGCAATGTGCCGCTGTCGCGCTTGGCCGAACGTGTCGGGCAAACGCCTTTCTATGCCTACGACCGCCAGCTGCTGGTCCAGCGCGTGGCGTCGGTGAGAGCGGCGCTGCCTGCCGGTGTCGGACTGCACTACGCAGTGAAAGCCAATCCCATGCCCGCGCTGGTGGGCTTCATGCGGCCGCTGGTGGACGGCCTGGATGTCGCTTCGGCCGGCGAGATGGCGGTGGCGCTGGATGCTGGTGCGGATCCGCAAGACGTGAGCTTCGCCGGACCCGGCAAGCGGGAGGCCGAGATCACCCAGGCCGTGGCGGCCGGCGTGCTGATCAACCTGGAGTCGCCGCGTGAGGTCGAGTTGCTGGCGCGCGCGTCGCAGCGTCTGGGTCTGCCCGCCAGGGTCGCCGTGCGCGTCAACCCCGACTTCGACCTGCGCGGCGCCGGCATGCGCATGGGCGGAGGTGCCAAGCCTTTTGGTGTGGATGCGGAGCAGGTGCCGGCGTTGCTCAAGGCCTTGGGCGATGCGGCGTTGCAGTTTGAAGGCTTTCATCTGTATCCAGGTTCACAAAACCTGAACGGCGAATCGATCGCAGAGGCTCTGCGCGAGTGCCTTCTGCTCGTCAAACGTCTGGCCGCCAGTGCACCAGCACCGGTCAGGCAGGTGAACTTTGGCGGCGGGTGGGGCATTCCGTATTTTCCGGGTGAAAAGGCATTGGATCTGGCGCCGGTGACCGCCGCGTTGGCGGAGATCCAGCACCGCATGGCCAGCGACATGCCGGGAGCCCGTCTGGTGCTGGAACTGGGGCGTTACCTGGTTGGTGAAGCGGGTGTGTACGTGGCTCGCGTGCTCGACCGCAAGCTCTCGCGGGGGCAGGTGTTTCTGGTGACCGACGGCGGTCTGCACCACCACCTGGCCGCTTCGGGCAACTTCGGGCAGGTGATCCGGCGCAACTACCCGGTGGCCATCGGCACGCGAATGGACGCCACCGAGCGCGAGAAGGCGTCGGTGGTCGGACCGTTGTGCACGCCACTGGACATGCTGGCCGATCGGGCCGAACTGGCGCCAGCCCAGCCCGGTGATCTGGTGGTGGTTTACCAGTCGGGTGCTTACGGACCGAGTGCGAGTCCACAGGCCTTCCTGGGCCATCCGCGCTGCGCGGAAGTGCTCGTTTGACGCTGGGCGCTGCCGTGCGGCAGAAGGTTCGGGACGTCGCAGTGGCGGCGCTGCTGTTGTTGCTGGGTGCCACCCTGGGGCTCGCGGCGCTGGGCGTTGCGGCACGGCACCCGGTCTTGCCGCTGGCGGCGCCCGTGGCCACTTTGCTGCTCTGGTTCGGCGTTGCAGTTCGACCCCGTTCGCTGTGGTTTTTTCTGCCGGCGGCCTTGCCGGTGATGAGCTTCGCGCCCTGGACCGGGTGGTGGCTGCTGGATGAGTCCGATGTGATGGTGCTGGCGTGTCTGGCAGGGGCGTTTGCCCACTGGGGTCTTGATGTCTGGCGGCGGGGCGCGCGTGCCGGTGCGGGCATCACGACACGTTTTGCGGTGCTGTGGATTTCGTTGGCCTGGTTGTTGATCGTCGGCGTGACGCGAGGCCTGTCAGACGCCGGGGTCGATGGGGCCGAGATTGCCGGGTGGAACGAAGCCATGTACGCCGGTTACGACAGCGCCTGGAACACGTGGCGGGTGGCCAAGAGTTGGGTCTGGGCCTTGCTGCTGGGCTTGTTGCTGCATGCGCCTGTCGGTGCAGACGGAGGCATTCCCCGGCTGGTGGCGCGCGGCATGGTGGTGGGCCTGGGGCTGATGGTCACCGTCGCCTTGTGGGAGCGCGGTGTGTACGCCGGCCTTTTCGATTTCAGCCGTGCTTACCGCACCAGCGCCTGGTTCTGGGAAATGCACGTGGGCGGCGGTGCCATCGATGCCTACCTGGCCATGGCCGTTCCCTTTGCCGCTTGGGCCCTGTGGACGGCACCCACCCCGTGGCGCTGGGCAGGTGCCAATGCTTTGGTGGCGCTGTCGGTGTACGTGGTGCTCACCACCTATTCGCGAGGTGTCTACCTGGCCGTCCTGATCGCACTGCTGTTGATGGGCATCACCGCCTGGTTTTTCAAGCTGGCGCCAGCCGCCGGACCCGCCTGGGGTCGTCGAAGTCTGGTGGCCATGACCTGCACCTTGCTGCTGGAGAGCGCAGCAGTGCTGGGCGGTGGCTCGTTCATGGCCGATCGCCTGGCGAGTTCCGATTCGGACCTCGTGGGTCGCATGCAGCATTGGCGCTCGGGCTTGGGTTTGCTGCAGACACCCACAGCATGGGTCACCGGACTGGGCATGGGGCGGTTTCCGGCGCACTACAGCCGGGCGGTGGGCGGTGGGCATTACCCGGGCGAGGCGTTGTGGCGCCCGGGTGAAGTGCTGCCAGCCCACGTGCTGCTGTCCGGTCGGCGGGCGAGCGGCCAGCGCGCCGACTTGTTCGCCCTGACGCAACGTGTCGACCTCGACGATGCCGGCCCGGTCCGGGTGCGCCTGCGTGCGAGCGGCGTCGGCCCGGCGAAGGTGCTCTTGAGCCTGTGCGAGCGGCACTTGCTCTACGAGTTTGCTTGCCAAAGGCGTTGGGCAGCCCTGAAGCCTGTGTCGGACGCCGGCGACGGGTGGATTGAATGGCCGGTGGGCCCCAGCATCTTTGTCGACAGGGAGGGTGTCGCCCGCTGGCGGGAGACAGTGATCTCGCTGTCTTCCGCTCCAACTGGACGGCCTGTTCGAGTCGACAGCGTCGAGTTGTGGGATTCCCGCGGAGCCCAACGGCTGCACAATGCCGATTTTTCCGAGGGTTTGCAGCACTGGCTGCCCATGGCCCAGGGGCAGTTCCAGCCATGGCACGTCGACAATCTTTACCTGGAAGTGCTCATCGAGCGTGGCTTGTTGGGCATGATCGTGATGGGCGCCTGGCTGCTCGGGGCGCTCAGCTGCCTTGAAAAACCGCTGCGGCAAGGCGACTCCACAGCGTGGGTACTCGCGGCATCTTTGACGGGCGTCGCGGTTCTTGGTGCCGTGATCAGTGTCACGGAAGTGCCGCGTGTGAGCTTGATACTGATGATTTTGTTGTGGTCAAGCGGGGCAATTCGTGGACAAATAGAGGATGTGTCTCGGCGTAACAAGTTGTAGTCCTTTGCATTACGATGTAATGTCTTCGATGCCGTTGTCCGTCCTGCAACGCTGTCACTCAAAAATATTCAGGGACTTTCGCTTTGATCAAAATCTTTAACCATTACTTCCACCGACGAACGGTGCTCCAGGTCATGCTCGACATGGGGTTGGTGGTGGGTGCGCTCATGTTGGCGCTGTTCATTCAGTCCAACCCGGCACTGCTGGGTGCCTCTGTTATCACCGAGGGACTCACGCGCGGCGTCTTGATGGCGCTCGGCATGTTGGCCGTGAATTCAGCCCTCGGTTTTTATGAACGCACCCGCAGCAAGACCACCGGTCAGATGCGTGCGCGGGCGGTGTTGTCTTTCGTACTGTCGGGGGGCATCGCCGTCGCGGTGCTCTGGCTGTTGCCGCTGGAGCCTTCTTACGACGCCAAATGGGTCGCCTTGATCGTGCTGGGCACCACCGGTTTCATGCTGACCCACCGTGTGCTCGTTGGTGAGATGCTGCCCAAATCGATCACGCGCCGCAAAGTGCTGGTGTACGGCACCGGTGAGCGTGCCCAGATGGTGGGCAAGTCGCTCACGCACTCCAGTGCCAACGTGGAGCTGGTTGGCTACTTCGCCAGCCCCAACGAAACCGAACACAAGGTGACCTCCTGGGCCACGCTGGCACCCGGCGAGCGCCTCAACGATCTTGTACAAAGGTCGGGCGTCGACGAGATCGTGGTGGCATTGAGCGAGCGCCGGGGCGGCAGCATGCCCATGCGCGAGCTGCTCGATTGCAAACTACAGGGCGTGCGGGTCTCCGACATCGCCACGTACTTTGAACAGAATCTGGGTCAGATCCGTCTGGAGTCGGCTTCCGCAGGCTGGCTGATCTTTGGCGAGGGCTTCAACCAGGGCTTCCTCCGCACGACGGTGAAGCGGCTGTTCGACATCGCGGGGGCCTTGGTCCTGATCGCGGTTTCACTGCCGTTGATGGTGTTGACCGCGCTGGTCATCAAGCTGGAGAGCCGTGGTCCGGTGCTCTATCGGCAGGAGCGTGTGGGTCTCAACAGCAAGACCTTCAGCGTCGTGAAGTTCCGAAGCATGCGCACCGACGCCGAAAAGGACGGGGTGCCCAAGTGGGCCACCGCGGCCGACAGCCGAGTGACACGCGTCGGCCGGATCATCCGCAAGTTGCGGATCGACGAGTTGCCGCAACTGTTCGGTGTGCTCAAAGGCGACATGAGTCTGGTCGGCCCGCGCCCGGAGCGACCGTATTTTGTGGACCAGCTCACGCAGGACATTCCCTTTTATGCCGTGCGTCACAGCGTGAAGCCAGGCGTGACGGGATGGGCGCAGGTGAGCTACCAGTACGGCGCTTCTCGTGAAGACACCATCGAGAAGCTGCAGTACGACCTCTACTACGTCAAGAACCACTCCCTCTTTCTGGATCTTGTGGTGCTCTTCGAGACCATCGGGGTCGTGTTGACGGGCAAAGGTGCCCAGTAAACCCTGCCGGGTCATGGTTGCAGGGCGTGCGGCATGAACGGCGTGGGCAACTCCCTCATGGCGTGGGGTTTCGCGTCCGCGGGCCTCGCGTACGCGGTGCTGGCCCTCATGGTGGGACTTCAACGTTATTTGAAGTCGCCCATCAACAAGCCCGGTGTCGCGATCCTGCTGGCTTCTCTTTTGACCGCGGCTTGGGCTGGGTTGAGTCTGGCTGCCCTCTCGGCCCCGTTTTGGTGGGTGTGGGCAGCGGTGGCGGACATCTGCCGCTACGCTGCCTGGTTCGCTTTTGTGGTGCTCCTGTTTCGCGCCAGCACGGAGCAGGGCCGAGCCCCCGAAGCCGCACCCTGGATGCTCGCTCTTGCAGTGGCATTGCCGGCGCTCAGTTTGCTGAGCCTCATGTTCAATGCCATCTGGTTGCGAGGGGGCACCGACGCGCCGGTTGGACTGTTCCTGACATTGATGTTGCTCGCCGTGCTGGGTCTGGTGCTGGTGGAGCAGCTGTTTCGCAACCTGCCCGAAGATGCGATGTGGAGCGCCAAGCCGATCTGCCTCGGACTCGCTGGAACATTCCTTTTTGATCTCTATGTGTTTTCGCAGGCGGTGCTGTTCAACGGCATCGACGAGGACGCGTGGAACATCCGCAGCCTCGTGCACGCGGCACTGATGCCGCTCTTTCTGCTGTCGACCACCCGCCATCGCGACTGGATTTCCAAGATCCGGGTCTCCCGCAAGGTGGTGTTTCATTCGGCCACGCTGCTGATGGCCGGCGGCTACCTGTTGTTCATCGCTGGCGTGGGCTACTACGTGCGGTACTTCGGCAGTGACTGGGGTCGGTCGCTGCAATTGGCCATGGTGTTTCTGGCGCTGGTGTTGCTGGTGGCATTGGCCTTGTCGCGAACCTTTCGCGCCCGCATGCGCGTGTTGCTGGGCAAACATTTTTTCAGTTACCGCTACGACTACCGGGAAGAATGGCTCAAGTTCACCCAGACCCTGTCGGCCAACGCGGTGCCCGGAGAGATGGGCCTGAACGTGATCCGGGGCCTCGCAGACATGCTGGAGAGTCCTGCAGGGGTCCTGTGGCTGCGGCGCCCGGACGAGCACCTGTACCGCCAGGTCGCGCGCTGGAACCTGCCCCATGTTTCGGAGACCGAGCGGGTGGACTCTGCCCTGTTGGGCTTCATGCAGCGAACCGGCTGGGTGGTCAATCTGGAAGAGTACCGGCTGCAACCCGAGCGCTACGAAAACCTGAAGTTGCCCGAGTGGTTGGTGCTGCAGCCGCAGGCCTGGCTGCTGGTGCCCTTGTGGTTGGGCCACGAGTTGCTGGGTTTCGTGGTGCTGAGCAGTCCCCGCACGCGCGTGGATGTGAACTGGGAGGTGACCGATCTTCTCAAGACGGCCGGGCGCCAGGCGGCCAGCTTCCTGGCGCAAGTGCAGTCCACCGAGGCGCTGCTGGAGGCGCGCAAGTTCGAGGCCTTCAGTCGCATGTCGGCGTTCGTGGTCCACGACTTGAAAAACATCGTGACCCAGCTCTCGTTGATGGTGAAGAACGCCAAACGCCTGAGCCACAACCCGGAGTTCCAGGCCGACATGTTGATGACGGTTGAGAACTCGCTGGAGCGCATGCGGCAGCTGATGCTGCAGCTGCGCGAAGGCGCTGCCCCGGGCGGTGCGGCGGTCGGTGTGGACCTGGGGCGCATTGCGCGCGGACTGGCTTCCAGTGTGTCGCGCCGGGGGCGTGAACTGGAGCTTCACGTCGAGCCACGGGTGGCGACGCGCGGCCACGAAGACCGCCTTGAGCGGGTCATGGGACACCTGGTGAACAACGCGCTGGATGCCACCGAATCGCCACAGCGCGTGTGGCTCAAGATCGAGCGTTACGGCAGCCACGCTCGCGTGGAAGTCGGGGACAATGGGATGGGGATGTCTGAGCAGTTTGTGCAAGAGCGGCTTTTCAAGCCGTTCCAGACCACCAAGGAAGCTGGCATGGGCATTGGCGCTTACGAGAGTTTTCAATACGTGCATGAACTGGGCGGCAAAGTGTCGGTCGACAGCAAGGAGGGTGAGGGCACGGTCGTCACCCTGCTGCTGCCGTTGATTGAGTCGTTCAGCGAATCGGACTGGCATCAAATGGGAGAGGCATGAGCTCTGACAAAGGACCGCAGTTGCTGATCGTTGAGGACGATCTCGCGCTGCAAAAGCAAATCAAGTGGTCGCTGGACCAATTCGCATCCGTGACCGCCGATGACTGTGAAACTGCGCTGGTCCAGTTGCGCCGACATGCCCCTGCCGTGGTGACGATGGATCTGGGCCTTCCGCCTGACGCGGACGGCACGTCCGAAGGCTTCAAATTGCTGGACCAGATGCTCGCCGCCGCGCCCGACACCAAGGTGATCGTGCTCACCGGGCAGAACGGCCAGGCCAACGCGCTCAAGGCGGTGGCGATGGGCGCCTACGATTTCCTCGCAAAGCCTTTCGAGCCCGAAATGCTCAACCTCACCGTGGAGAGGGCGTTTCGACTGCACGAGCTGCAGACAGAAAACGCGCGCCTGCAGTCGATGCGGCAACCCGACACGCTGGCCGGGTTGATCACGCGCGACCCCGAGGTGCTTCGGGTGTGTCGAACCATTGAAAAAGTGGCCAACAGCGGTGCGACCGTGATGCTGCTGGGCGAAAGCGGCACCGGCAAGGAAGTGCTGGCCCGTGGCTTGCACCAGTCTTCCAACCGCAAGTCGGGGCGGTTTGTGGCCATCAATTGCGCGGCCATCCCTGAGAACCTGCTCGAGAGCGAGCTGTTTGGCTACGAAAAAGGGGCCTTCACCGGGGCCGCCAAAACGACCGTGGGCAAGATTGAGACCGCCCACGGTGGCACCCTGATGCTGGATGAGATCGGTGACTTGCCCATGCCGCTGCAGGCCAAGCTCCTGCGGTTCTTGCAGGAGCGCGTCATCGAGCGCGTGGGCGGTCGTCAAGAAATTCCGGTGGACGTGCGCATCGTCTGCGCGACCCATCAAGACCTCAAGCAGCTCACCACCGAGGCGCGTTTTCGCGAGGACCTCTACTACAGGCTGGCCGAGATCGTGGTCAACATTCCACCATTGCGGCAACGCGTGGGAGACGCCGCCTTGCTGGCGCACGCCTTCACCAAACGCTTTGCCCAGGAACAAAACCGGCGCAACCTGTCTCTCTCGGACGACGCGCTCAGAGCGATCGAGGCGCACTCCTGGCCCGGCAACATTCGCGAACTCGAGAATTGCATCAAACGCGCAACCATCATGGCCGAGGGCTCACAAGTCACGGCCGACGATCTCGGCTTGCCGGCGTCGCTGGACAGCGCGTTGGAGCAATCCCTGGATTTGCGCGCGGTGCGTGACGAGGCCGAACGCAAGGCCGTGATCGCCGCGGTGGCCAGATCCAACGGCAATTTGCTCAGGGCAGCCGAGCTGCTGGGTATCAGCCGTCCCACCTTGTACGACTTGATGCACCGCCTGGGTCTCAAGTGACGTCCAGCCCACTTTTCCGGAGAACACCATGAACATCAGCAGAACATTTTTCGGCATTGCGCCCGTTGCCCTCGCCGTCTCGCTGTTGCTCGTCGGCTGTGCCGACAGCGATCCGCAAAAGATGGTGGATTCCGCTCAGCAATACCTCGACAAAAAGGACAACGCTGCGGCCATCATCCAGCTCAAGAACGCCTTGCAAGAGAACCCGGATCTGGCCCAGGCGCGGTTTCTCCTGGGCAAAGCCCTGTACCTCAACGGCGACGCCGTGGGAGGCAAAGCGGAGCTTGAGAAAGCCAAAAAACTGGGCTACGCACCGGATCAGTTGACGCCGATGCTGGTGCGCGTGATGCTGGCACTGGGCGAACTTCGTCAGGTCACCACCGATTTCAGCAAGGTGGAACTCACCACGCCCGAAGCCAATTCCGATCTGAAGACGCTGCTGGCGATCGCGTGGCGTCTGCAGGGCAATCAGGAGAGCTTCGAGGCCAGCTTGCAACAGGCGCTGGCGGCCAAGCCGGACCACGCGCCTGCGCTGATCGAACAAGCCCGCTTCAAAGGCGCTCAGCGCGACTTTGACGGATCGATCGCCGTGCTGGACAAAGTACTCGCCGCCGAACCCAAGAACGCCGAGGCCTTGAAGCTCAAAGGCGACGTTGTTCTGTACAGCAAGCGCGAAACCAACGATGCGTTGGCGCTGTACCGGTCCGCCAACGAAGCCAATCCGCAGTTCCCCGATGCCCGTGCAGCCGTGGTTCGCGTCTTGCTCAGTCAGGGCGACCTCGACGGTGCATCCAAAGAGCTGGAGGCGCTGAAAAAGATCGCCAAAGGGTCGCCGCAAACGCTGTATTTGCAGACCCTGCTGGCGTTTCAACAAAAGGACTTTCCGGCCGCGCGCGACCTGGCCGAACAAATGGTGAAGGTCGCGCCCAACAGCCCCACGGCACTGGAGATGGCCGGCGCGACCGCGCTGCAGCTGAATTCCATGGTCCAGGCGGAGGCTTACCTGACGCGCGCTGTGGCGGCTGCTCCCCAGTTGAAAATTGCCCGCCGTGCCCTGGTGCTCACCTTGTTGCGCACCGGTCAGACCGACAAGGCGGTTGCCGCTCTGCCGGCCGACATCGGCACCAACGACACCGATCCCGCGTTGCTGTCGGTGGCGGGTGAGGTGTACATGGTCAAGGGCGATCTCGACAAAGCCCAAGCGATGTTTGCGCGCGCCAGCAAATTGGACCCCAACGACCCAGCCAAACAGACCTCCCTGGCGGTCAGTCAATTGATGTCGGGGAAAACCGAGTTGGCCATGGAGTCCCTGCAAGACATTGCAGCGTCCGACAAGGGAGTGGTCGCCGACATGGCGTTGATCAACGCGCACCTGCGCAAGAGAGATGTGGACCAGGCACTGGCAGCGATCGATGACCTGGAGAAGAAGCGCGCCAACGACCCCATGCCATCGCTGTTGAGGGGTCGCGCCTTGCTGGCGCGCGATGACCGTGCGGGTGCCCGCAAGGCACTTGAGCGGGCATTGGAGATTTCCCCGTCCTACATGGCAGCGACCACCGCGTTGGCAACCATGGACATGGCCGATGGCAAGGCGCTCGACGCGCAAAAACGGTTTGAGGGCGTCATTCAGCGGGAGCCCAAGAACGCGCAGGCGCTCATGGCCCTGGCGGAGCTCAAGGCGAGAAATGGAGCCCCCAAGGAGGAAGTGCTGGACGCCATTCGCAAGGCAATTGATGCCGCACCCACCAACAAGGTGCCCCGATTGATGCTGGTCGAATACCTCCTGCAGCAAAAGGACAACCCCGCGGCTTTGTCGAATGCGCAAACGGCGGTGTCGGCCATTCCCGATACACCCGAGCTGCTCGATGCGCTGGGCCGTGCGCAGGCCGCCAACGGTGAAAACAACCAGGCCATGAGCAGCTTCAACAAAATGGCCAGCCTTCTGCCGAATTCGCCGCTGCCGCACGTGCGGATGGCCATGGTGCATGCCGTCATGAAATCGCCTGCGGCCGCAGAACAGAGCCTGCGCAAGGCACTGGAAATTCAACCCGACTTGCTCGTGGCCCAGCGAGGCTTGGCCGAGCTCGCCATGCAAGCGAAAAAGCCCGCCGATGCGCTGGCGGTGAGCAAGACGATCCAGAAGCAGCGACCCAGGGAATCCTCCGGCTACCTGCTCGAAGGCGACGTTCACGCCACCGGCAAGAACTGGAGCAGTGCCATTGACGCCTACAGCACAGGCCTGAAGGCCGCACCGGGGACCGAGCTGGCCATCAAGCTCTACACCGTGCAAGTCTTGTCGGGCAGGGCAGGGGATGCCGATCGCACCGCAGCGGAGTGGATCAAAGGGCATCCGAACGACGCCGGTTTTCGACTGTTCCTGGGTGACCGCGCCCTGGGCGCGAACAACCTCAAGGAGGCGCAACTTCATTACGACCGAGTGATCGAGCTTCAGCCCAAGAATGCGTTGGCATTGAACAACCTGGCCTGGGTGGCTGGGAAGCTGGGTCGCGCGGACGCGGTGTCGTTGGCCGAGCGTGCCGTGGCCACAGCCCCCAACCAGCCGGCTTTCATGGACACGCTGGCCATGTTGCTGTCTGAAAAGGGCGAACACGCCAAGGCGTTGGAGATGCAGAAGAAGGTGGTCGCCGCTCAACCTGCGGCGCCGGCTTTCAAGCTCAACCTCGCCAAAATCCATCTGGCTGCTGGTGACAAGCCCGCAGCGCGTCCGTTGCTGGACGAGCTTTCAGCACTGGGCGACAAGTTCCCGGGGCAAGCCGAGGTCACCAAGCTCAAGCAGGGGCTTTGAGTTCGCTTTCCCTTGCGGGTCCGCCCAACAGTGTCGAAAGACTTTACAAAATGTACAGGCCCGGGATGAGCGACTTTGCCGGGCAGTGAAATGTCTCTAACAATCAAGGACTTGGGGCACAAGGAGAATTGGGAACGATTCTTGCGTGCTCTGCCCACAAACGCAGCTATGTTCGACTTTTCGAGCTTGACGACATGACCAAATCAAACCAAGACCTTCAACAGAACCCGGCACCCACCCCGACCGGCAGCGGGCGCCGGAGGCGTTTTCTGGGTGCGGGGGTCACGGCCGCCCCCCTGGTTCTGACGATGATCAGCCAGCCCGCACTGGGCGCGACCTGCTTCACGCCCTCGCGTTCGCTCTCGCGGAACACCAGCGTCTCCCAAAATGGCTACTTCGGGGAATGCACCGGTGCAGAGTCTCCCGGCAATTACAAGGCGCAGCAGACACCTGGCACGTCGGCCTACCACTGGCCGGCCACCGTGAAGCCCACGGACCCGTTTCATCCCACGTTCAAAATGGGTTCCGATCAAGGCAAAACGAAGTTCACCAAGCTCGTGGGTGGCAATTGGGTGAGCAAGTCGTTCGGAGAGGTCCTAGACATCAACGTTGCCGGGCAGGTTCACTTTCACCTCATTGCAGCGTATTTGAACAAGCTCGGTGGCAACGGCGCAGTCATCCCGGACGTTGCAATCACGGTCGAAGGAATTCTCCAGATCTGGAGCGAGTACATCACCAAAGGCTTCTACGCGCCCACAGCCGGTGTGGAGTGGGGTGCAGAACAGATCGTCAATTACCTGAAGACCAACGGCATCGTGAAGTGATGACCGCCTGATGTGTTGCCCCCGTCCAGAGCTCTGACGCCAGATGATCGAGGCAGACCAGTTTCTCGTGAAGCAGTGGGCAGATGGCTGTGTGGTGTTTGACCGTTTGCGGGGCGACACACATGCCTTCAGTGCCGAGGCCGTGTCGCGTTGTTTTGACCAAGATCAGGTACATCTGGCTCCCTCCCGAATCCAGGCTTTGATTGACGGTCTGGGCGTTTCTTCGGTCTCATCCGACGGTTCGACGGAATGCTCCGAGGTCTTGCCGCACGAGGCTTCGCAGGCCACGGTGAACTCCAATTGACGATGTTTCAGGGTCGGGTCGGCGACCTGGTTTTGCGCGACCTTCACCAGCACTTGCGCGATGGTTCATTCGCTCTGCAGACGGGAACGCTCCTCTCCAGAGTCACCTGTCCGTTCGAGGATGTGGCCAGATCGTTGCACGTGCTCTATGCACGCCATCCATTTCAGATCGCACCCGAATTTGCAGATTTTCATGTGGAGGTGCGCCAGCCCCGCAACCTGAGGCGCTGGTTCCGCCAACAAGCCGAGTTTTTGATCGATGGCGATCCACCGTTTGAACCCCTGCCCCGAGACCAGGCGCCCGCCTTTCTGGAATGGGGTCTGAACTGGTCGGTTGCAGCCTCATGTCACCAGTGGTTCAGCATCCACGCGGCATCACTCGAGAAAAATGGTCGGGCGGTCGTTTTGCCGGCACCGCCCGGTTCGGGCAAGAGCACACTGTGCACGGCGCTGGCTTTGCGTGGATGGCGCTTGCTGTCCGACGAATTGACTTTGATTGACCCGGCTTCCCTGAATGCGCACGCGTTGGCCAGACCGATCAATCTGAAGAATGCGTCAATCGACCTCATACGCGCCTTCGAGCCGGCCGCCACCTGGGGGCCTGAAACCTACGACACCTCCAAAGGCCGTGTCACCCATTTGCAGCCGCCCGCCGACAGTGTGGACCGCATGCTCGAGACGGCCCAGCCCCGGTGGATTGTTTTTCCTCGCTACCAAGCCGGCGCGGAGCCCTTGTTGACGCCGCGCACCAAGCCGCAAACGTTCATGGATCTGGCCGAAAATGCGTTCAACTACAGCACCTTGGGGGAGACAGGCTTCGATGTCGTGGGACGCCTGGTTGACCAGTGCGACTGCTACGACTTCAGCTACAGCCGCCTGGACGATGCGCTCGAGGTCTTTGAGTGGATTGCCAGTGGCGAGGCGCCTTGATGCCATGACGCAGCCCGAGAGCAGGTTGTCCAGCCAGGCATTCATTGAGGCGGTCAAGCATCCAGAGCGTCTGGTCGATGCGTCCTTGTCGCAGTGGGACTCGATCATCCGATTGGCCAAACGCTCCAATTTGATTGGTCGCCTCGCGGAAGGGGTGTATGCGGCGGGCGTGCTGGAGCGGATGCCTCCCGAGGTTCAAACGCACCTCAAGTCGGCCAGGGCGCTCACGACCCATCAACGACAGGCCATCGCGTGGGAAACACGGCACATTGGTCATGCCCTGGGTGGGCTGAATGTTCCACTGGTGCTGCTCAAGGGTGCGGCCTACGCGATGGCCGATCTCGCCGCCGCGCGAGGGCGGCTTTTTGGTGACGTGGATCTGTTGATTCCCCAAACGGTCATTCACCAGGCCGAGGCGGCATTGATGCTGCAGGGCTGGGCGACGGGCCGCACCGATCCCTACGACGACCGTTACTACCGCCGCTGGATGCACGAGCTCCCGCCGATGACCCATCAGAAGCGCGGCACGGTGATCGATGTTCACCACAACATTCTGCCCTTGACGGCCCGCAACTCGCCGTCCGCAGAACGCCTCATTCAAGACAGCGTGCCGATTCCCGGGACCGGTTTTCGCACCCTGTCCCCCTGCGACATGGTGATTCACAGCGCCACCCATCTCTTTCACGAAGGCGAGTTGCAGAATGGCTTGCGGGATCTGTTCGATCTGGATGCCCTGCTGACCGAGCTGCCAAGGGGAAGGGAAGCGTTCTGGGAAACATTGATCGCCAGAGCCGAGGTGCTCGATCTGTCCTGGCCACTTTTTCTCGCGCTCCGCTACACGCGGTTGGTTGTGGGCACCGATATACCAGCCGGCGTGGAGGACGCCATGCGCAAGTCTGCGGTGCCCCGCGGTCTCTCCCTTCGCCTGCTGGACGCGATGTACCTCAGAGCGCTCAAGCCCGATCATGCGCTGTGTGATGAAGGCACCACGGGCATCGCGCGCTTTCTGGTTTTCTTGCGCAGCCATTACCTGAAGATGCCGATGGGACTTCTGGTGCTTCACCTTGGGCGCAAAGCTTTCATGCGCTTGTTCAAGAACACCAGCCGTTCTGTTTGAAACCGGTGGTCGGGTGCGTCTTCGGTCAAAAATCCGGCTTTCAATGAATCCATTTATCCAACGGACTTCCATGAAAAAAATCTTCGGTCTCGTGCTGCTTTTTGTGAGCTTGACGGCCGCGCAGGTGGGCCATGCCCGGGCGGGTTTGTCCGACACCATCGAGCGGCTCAAACCAGCGGTGCTGCTGATCGGCACTTACAAGTCCACCGACAGCCCGCGCTTTCAGCTCAGGGGCACCGGGTTTGTGGTCAGTGACGGGCAGATGGTGGTCACCAACGCGCATGTGTTGCCCGCCGACCTGTCCTCTGCCGATGCGCCTGCGCTGGTCGTGCAGGTGCGCCAGGCATCGGGAGAGTGGCAGATGCGACCCGCCCGCGTGCTGGGGACCAACGCGGCCCGTGATCTCGCCCTGTTGCGCATGGAGGGTCCCGCGGCGCCAGCCATGCGCCTGGGCAACTCCTCAGCCGTGCGGGAGGGCGCCGATCTGGCCTTCATGGGCTTTCCCATCGGGGGCGTGTTGGGCTTCTCGGTCGTGACCCACCGTGCAACGGTTTCCAGCATCACCGCGGCTGCGCTGCCGAGTCCGTCGGCCGGGCGGCTGAGTGAGCAGGCCATTCGTGGGTTGCGCGGAGGCACTTTCGAGATTTTCCAGCTGGATGCAACCGCTTACCCGGGCAACAGCGGAGGGCCGCTGTTTGATCCAGACACGGGTGAGGTTGTGGGTGTGATGAACATGGTGCTGATCAAGAGCACCCGCGAGTCCGCCCTCAGCCAGCCCTCCGGTATCTCCTACGCGATTCCCAGCGTGCACGTGCAGGAACTGCTGGATCGGCACCGTTGAGCTCCATGGAACACGTTGACGTGATCGTGATCGGAGCCGGCGTGGTCGGGCTGGCTGTGGCGCGCGCGCTCGCTTTGACCGGTCGCGATGTGATGGTGCTGGAGCGGGAGGCCGCGATCGGCACTGGCACCAGTTCGCGCAACAGCGAGGTGATCCACGCGGGCATCTACTATCCAGCGGGCTCTCTCAAGGCCCGTTTGTGCGTTCAAGGTCGCCTGGCGCTGTATGCGTATTGCGCCGAGCGTGGCGTGCCTCACCAACGTTGCGGCAAGCTGATTGTGGCCAACACACCCACGCAGTTGGCCGACTTGCCGAGCATCCTGAACAAGGCGAACGCCAACGGCGTGGGCGATCTGGTTTCATTGAGCCGTGATGCAGCCCGGGCACTCGAGCCCGAACTTGAGTGCCTCGGGGCGATCCTCTCGCCGTCCACCGGCATCGTGGACAGCCATGCGCTCATGCTGGCACTGCAGGGCGATCTGGAAAACACAGGCGGTTTGGTGGTGTGTCACAGCGGCGTGCGTGAACTCGCCGTCACACCACAGGGGATCGAGGTGGAGTCGCTGGATGGCACCCGGCTGTTGGCCCGAACCGTGGTCAACGCGGCCGGACTGCACGCCTGCGACCTCGCCCGCAAGACGCGCGGACTGGATGTCCGCAGCCTGCCCAAGGCGTGGTACGCCAAAGGCAGCTATTTCACGTTGGCGGGCCGTGCCCCGTTTTCCCACCTGATTTATCCAGCGCCCGAGCCCGACGCCCACCTCGCCGGGTTGGGCGTGCATCTCACGCTGGATCTGGGTGGCCAGGCCAAATTCGGGCCCGATGTGGAGTGGACGTCGTCTGCAGACGACCTGCAGGTCGATGCCTCACGGGCCGACGTGTTCTACAGCGAGGTTCGCCGCTACTGGCCCGGGCTGCCAGGCGGCTCGCTGCAGCCGGGATACGCGGGCATCCGGCCCAAGATCAGCGGCCCGCATGAGGCCGCCGCCGATTTCTGGGTCCAGGGGCCGGCCGATCACGGCGTGCCCGGCCTGGTCAACCTGTTCGGCATCGAATCGCCGGGCCTGACCAGCTGCCTGGCCATCGGCGATCACGTGACCTCGGTCTCACTGAACGGTTGACGTTCGCAGTGCCTGGATGGCCAGGGCCGATTCCCGCACGAGGGAAGGTCCCTTGTAGATCAGTCCGGTGTAGATCTGAACCAGATCCGCACCCGACTGCACCTTGCTCACCGCATCGGCGGCGCTGAGCACACCGCCCACGCCGATGATGGGGAAGCCTGGACCCAGGCTCGCCCGCAACTGCCGAATGACCTGATTGCTCATGTGCAGCACCGGCGAGCCCGACAGACCACCGGTCTCCTCAGAGTGTTCCATGCCCTTCACGGCTTCGCGGCTGAGCGTGGTGTTGGTGGCGATCACGCCCATGGCGCGGGTCGCCTCACCCGAGCTGTCGGTGCCGTAGCGCACCAGGGTGGCCGCGATGACCTGGAGTTGCGTCTTGTCCAGATCGGGCGCGATCTTCAGGAACACCGGGATCTGCCGCCCATGGCGCTGCGCCAGCAATTCACGCCGCTCGGCCACCGCACCGAGCAAGGCGTCCAGCGCCTGGTCGCTTTGCAGGCTGCGCAGGTTCTGCGTGTTGGGGCTCGAGATGTTGACGGTGACGTAGTCGGCGTGCGGATACACGCCGTCCAGGCAGGTGAGGTAGTCGTCGATGGCACGCTCGATCGGCGTGCTGGCGTTCTTCCCGATGTTCAGACCCAGCACCATCGGGCCAGCACGGCCCTGCTTGCGAAAGCGGGCGCGCTGGACGTTGGCGAGAAACGCGTCGAGCCCCTCGTTGTTGAACCCCAGTCGATTGATCAGGGCGTTGGCCTTGGGAAGGCGGAACATGCGTGGTTTGGCGTTACCAGGCTGACCCACTGGCGTGACCGTGCCGACCTCCACGAAACCGAAGCCCATGGCCGCGAGGCCGTCGATGCAGCGGGCGTTCTTGTCGAGGCCTGCCGCAAGGCCCACGCGGTTGGGAAACGCGATGCCCGCGAGCGTGAACGGGTCTTGAACTCGGGTCTCGCTGTAGAGGCAGGTCAGGGGCGAGTGTTGCAGCTTCGCGATGGCGCCCAAGGTCAGGTCGTGGGCCGCTTCGGGGTCCATGCCGAACAGAAAGGGGCGGGCGGCGGCATAGGGCAGTAGCGACATCGGATAATCCAAAGCTGTTGTTTCACCGATTGTCTCAAATGACCCAAGACGAACTCAAAGCCCTGGTGGGCCAGGCCGCCCTGCAATACGTGACGCCCGGCGACATCGTCGGTGTGGGCACGGGCTCCACCGTCAACAAGTTCATCGATGCGCTGGCCAGCATCAAGGACCAGATCGCTGGCGCCGTGTCCAGTTCGGAGGCTTCCACCGCTCGCTTGAAAGCCCTGGGCATTTCGGTGTTCGAAGCCAACGCGGTGGGCGAGCTGTCGGTGTACATCGATGGCGCCGACGAAATCGACGCCCAGGGCCACATGGTCAAGGGCGGTGGCGCTGCGCTCACGCGCGAGAAGATCGTGGCCGCGCAGTCGCGTCGCTTCGTTTGCATCGCCGACGAATCCAAACTGGTGAAGGCGTTGGGTGCGTTTCCACTGCCCGTGGAAGTGATTCCGATGGCCACCGCGCGTCTGGTGCGCCAGTTCGCCGCCATGGGCGGGCGGGCCAACGTTCGCATGAAAGACGGCTCGCCGCTGGTCACCGACAACGGTCAGCACATCCTGGACGTGACCGGCCTGCAGATCGCCGACCCGCTCGCCTTCGAGAGCGAGGTCAACCAGTGGCCCGGCGTGGTCACCGTGGGGGTGTTTGCCCACCAGAAGGCCAGCGTGTGTCTGTTGGGCACGCCAGATGGCGTGAAGACACTGACGTTCTGAGTCGGGCTGTCGGCTTCAGGTCAGAAGCGGATGCCGGCCGGGTTGGTGACCGGTGGCTCCACCGAGGGCGCTGCGCTCGGTTGTGCCCGCGTCGTCGTTGGCTTGGGCGCAGCGGTGGGTGCCTGAACCGCCACCAACGGTGTCGGGGCAGGGCGCCGGTAGGCCGTGGGCAGGGCCGACTGCTTGGGGTAGCCGGCCGCGTCCAGAAACTGGGTCCATTCGCCGTCCGAATAGCCTTGGATCTGCTGGCTTCCAATGGTGAGCAAGGGCAGCGACACCTGACCACTGAGGCGCTTGAGTGCCTCAGCATCCTCATTGGTGCCGACCGTTTTCTCGGTGTACGGGATGCCGCGTGCATTGAGCAGGTTGCGGCCGCTGTTGCAAGGGGCACATTCGTTGCTCGTGTACAGCGTCACGGGAAACCGGCTGCTGATCTGGCGCAGCTCAAACGGCAGCTGTGGGCTGGCTGGGCCAGCGGAACCCGGGGCAGCGGCCGCTGGGCGCGCGTTCGCGGCGGGTGGCGGCTGGTCGGAGTAACTCACCCGACCGTCGGGCCCCACGATGCGGTAGACACCTTGTGCCAGTGCGGGAGCACCGAGGAAGCCGATCACCAGACCGAGCGCGATGCGGCGCGCGACACTGGCCCGTGCAGGTCGGAAAGAAGGTGTGAAGGTGTTCATGTCGGCTCCTGTCGGCAAGCAACGAAACAAGTCAAGCCATGCCTTGGTGACGCAGCAGGGCTTCAATGCGGGGTTCGCGGCCCCGGAAGGCCTTGAACGATTCCATGGCCGGGCGGCTGCCGCCCGCTTCCAGAATGGCTTCACGGTAGCGGCGACCGGTGGCCACGTCCAGCGTGCTGTGGCCGTTTTGCTGCGCCGCCTCTTCGAAGGCGGCGTAGGCGTCGGCGGACAGCACCTCGGCCCATTTGTAGCTGTAGTAACCGGCCGAATAACCGCCCGCAAAGATGTGGCTGAACGTGTGGGGCGAGCGGCTGTACGCCGGCGGCTGCAGCACCGCCACCTCGTCGCGCACCTGTTGTTGCAAAGCCAGGATGGCCTCGCCGCTGGTGGCGGGCTGGGGCAGGCTGTGCAACAGCATGTCGAACAGCGAGAACTCGACCTGCCGCAGTGTCTGCAAGCCGCTCTGGTAGTTCTTGGCGGCGAGCATTTTGTCGAACAGCGCGCGCGGCAGTGGCTCGCCGGTGTCCACATGGGCGGTCATGTGTTTGAGGACGTCCCATTCCCAGCAGAAGTTCTCCATGAACTGGCTGGGCAATTCGACCGCGTCCCATTCGACGCCGCTGATGCCGGACACGTCGCGCTCGTTCACCTGCGTGAGCATGTGGTGCAGACCGTGGCCGAACTCGTGGAAGAGGGTGATGACATCGTCGTGGGTGAGCAGAGCGGGCTTGCCGTTCACCCCCTCGGCAAAGTTGCAGACCAGGTGCGCCACCGGCGTCTGCAGCGCGCCGGTGTCGGGGCGCAGCCAGCGCGCGCGCACGTCGTCCATCCAGGCGCCGCCGCGTTTGCCGTTGCGCGCGGCCGGGTCCAGATAAAACTGGCCGACCTTCTCGGTGCCCTTCGGGCCGGTGCGTTCGATGCGGTAGAACTCCACACTGGCGTTCCACACCGGCGCCTGGTCGCGGCGGATCGCCACTTCGAACAGGGTCTCGACGATCTGGAACAGACCGGCCAGCACCTTGGGCGCCGTGAAATACGGTTTGACTTCCTGCTCGCTGAAGGCATAGCGCGCTTCCTTGAGCTTCTCGCCGATGTAGGGCCAGTCCCAGGCTTGCGGGTCGCTCAAACCGAGGTCAGAGCCTGCGAAGGCGCGCAGGTCGGCCAGGTCTTTTTCAGCGTGGGGGCGGGCCTTGGCGCCCAGATCGCGCAAGAAGGACACGACCTGCTCGGGCGACTCGGCCATCTTGGGCACCAGCGACACATCGGCGTAGTGCCGGTAACCCAGCAACTGCGCCTCTTCATGGCGCAGGGCCAGCAACTCGCCCATGATGGCCGCATTGTCGAACTTCACGGCATCGCCCTCGGCCTGGTCGCTGGCGCGGGTGGCGTAGGCACGGTAGAGCTTTTCGCGCAGCGTGCTGCTGTGGGCAAACTGCATCACCGGCAGGTAGCACGGCATCTTCAGGGTGAGTTTGTGGCCCGTCTTGCCTTCGGCCTGCGCGGCGGCAGCGGTGGACTGCACCACATCGTCGGGCACGCCGGCGAGCTCGTCTGTGGTCACATACAGGGCAAAGGCGTCGGTGGCGTCGAGCGCGTTTTCGCTGAATTTCTGGCCCAGTTCGGCCTGACGCTCCTGCAGCCATGCAAAGCGGGCCTTGGCCTCGCCCTGCAGATCGGCGCCACCCAGGACGAAGCCGCGCATGGCGTTGTGGTGGGCGCGGGCCTGCTCGCTGGTCAGGCTGGCCGGGTCCATGGACTTGTACTTGGCGTACAGACGCTCGTCGGCTCCCAGGCGGGTCCAGAACTCGGTGACCTTGGGCAGCGCCTCGTTGTAGGCGGCTCTCAACTCAGGGGTGTCGGCCACGCTGTTGAGGTGGCTCACGGCGCCCCAGGCGCGTGACAGGCGCTCGGTCGGCACGTCCAGGGTTTGCGACATGCGCTTCCAGTCGGCGGGAAAGTCGCTGGCCGTCACCGCTTCCAGCGCGGCGCTGGCGGCCTGCATGAGTTCGTCGATCGCCGGGCCCACCAGCGCGGGCGTGACGGCGTCGAACAGGGGCAGGTCGTCGAAGTTGAGGAGGGGGTTCTGGGCGAAAGGGGCGGTACGGTCGTTCATGCGTTCTCAGATGTGGCGCTGGGGGTGAAGTTCAAGCCGCGGGGGCATGAACGAACGTAGAGGCAAGCTGTTACTGCGATTGGGCGCTCTTCTTCACGCTCTTTTTCATGACCTTGGCGCGCTTGATCTGGCCGCCGGTGGTCAGTCGCTGGTTGCCCAGCACCCGCACCACCTTCACCTCGGGCCGCTGGCCACCGCGTTTGCTGAACTTCAGCACCTTCACGTCGCGCGGGCCGGGCATGCGGTCTTCGTCGACGACCTTGACCTTTTCTTCCACAGGGCGCCAAAGCACCAGCAGCTTGCCGATGTGCTGGATGGGCGCGGCGTCGAGCTCGTCGGCCAGGGTGTGCAGCATGGCCTCGCGGGCGACACGGTCGTCGCTGAGCACGCGGACCTTGATCAGGCCGTGCGCCTTGAGCGCCGCTCCGATCTCTTTTTTGACGGCAGGGCTCAGACCGTCGTTTCCGATGTGGACGACGGGATCGAGGTGGTGGGCTTCAGCGCGGTGAACTTTGCGCTGGGCGGGTGTGAGTGTGATCTGGGGCATGGGACAATTATCGTTTACACAGACCTTAGGCAACCCTCATGGGCATGAAAGTCAAAACCCAGAGCAAAAAGGTCAACAAGGCCTGGCTCAACCAGCACGTGAACGACCCCTACGTTCGCCTGGCCAAAAAGGACGGCTACCGCGCGCGCGCCGCCTACAAACTCAAGGAACTCGACGAGACCCTGGGACTGATCCGGCCTGGCGACTGCGTGGTGGACCTGGGCTCGGCGCCCGGCGCCTGGAGCCAATACGCCCGCCGACGGCTCAGCCCGCAGGGGGCGGCCGTGGGCGAGCTGCACGGCACCATCATCGCGCTCGACATGTTGCCCATGGAAGACGTCGAAGGGGTGCACTTCATCCTGGGCGACTTCCGAGAGGCCGCCGTGCTGGAGGAGCTGGAGAAAGCCCTGACAGACCGTGGGGTTCATCAGGTCGATGTGGTGATTTCCGACATGGCACCGAACCTCTCGGGCATCGGCATGACCGACGCCGCGCGCATCACCGATCTGGTGGAGCTGGCGGTCGATTTTTCGATCAAGCACCTCAAGACCGACGGTGCATTGGTGGTCAAGCTGTTCCACGGTGGAGCGTACGACCCCATGGTGGCGCTCTTCCGCCAGACTTTTCGCACGGTCAAGGCCGTCAAGCCGAAAGCGTCGCGGGACAAGTCTTCTGAAACCTTTCTCGTGGGCATGGGTCTCAAACCAGCGGTGCGGAGCTGAGCAACTGCCCCGAGGTGGCGCCGATTGAAAAATGCCAACCCTTCGATTGACACAGCCTCGTCACCGATATCGGGCAACAGCGCTTGAAAGTCCTAGAATGAGATCCACATGCGCATAACCGCAAATACCGTTTCCAGGAGCTGCACTTGAACAATCAGTGGTTTTCGAAAATCGCCGTGTGGATGGTCATCGCCATGGTGCTTTTCACCGTCTTCAAGCAGTTCGACACACGTTCTGCCGCCAGTTCCGGGTACATGGGTTACTCCGAATTTCTCGACGAGGTGAAGGCCCGGCGCATCAAGAGCGCCACCATCCAGGAAGGCCAGGGGGGCACCGAAATCGTCGCAGTCACGCAGGATGATCGTCGCGTCCGCACCACGGCCACCTACCTGGACCGCGGTCTGGTGGGCGACCTGATCGCCAACGACGTCAAGTTCGACGTGCGCCCCCGCGAAGAAGGTTCGCTCCTCATGACCCTGCTGGTCAGCTGGGGTCCCATGTTGCTCCTGATCGGCGTGTGGATCTACTTCATGCGGCAAATGCAGGGAGGCGGCAAGGGCGGTGCCTTCAGTTTCGGCAAGAGCAAGGCCCGCATGCTGGACGAGAACAACAACACGGTCACTTTTGCCGATGTCGCCGGATGCGACGAGGCCAAGGAAGAAGTGAAGGAGGTCGTGGACTTCCTGAAAGATCCGGCCAAGTTCCAGAAACTGGGCGGTCGCATTCCGCGCGGTCTGCTGCTGGTCGGTCCGCCCGGCACCGGCAAGACCCTGCTGGCCAAGGGCATCGCCGGCGAAGCCAAGGTGCCGTTCTTCAGCATTTCGGGCTCTGACTTCGTGGAAATGTTCGTCGGCGTGGGTGCTGCCCGTGTGCGCGACATGTTCGAGAACGCCAAGAAGAATGCGCCCTGCATCATCTTCATCGACGAGATCGACGCCGTGGGTCGCCAGCGCGGCGCTGGCCTGGGCGGAGGCAACGACGAGCGCGAACAGACCTTGAACCAGATGCTGGTCGAGATGGACGGTTTTGAAACCAACCTCGGCGTGATCGTGGTCGCGGCCACCAACCGGCCCGACATCCTGGACGCCGCTTTGCTGCGCCCCGGCCGTTTCGACCGCCAGGTGTACGTGACCCTGCCCGATATCCGTGGCCGCGAGCAGATTCTGAATGTGCACATGCGCAAGGTGCCCTTGGGCACCGATGTGAACCCCAGCGTGATCGCCCGCGGCACGCCCGGCATGAGCGGCGCCGACCTGGCCAACCTGTGCAACGAAGCGGCCCTGATGGCCGCGCGTCGCAACGCCCGCGTGGTGGAGATGCAGGACTTCGAAAAGGCCAAGGACAAGATCTTCATGGGTCCCGAGCGCAAGAGCATGGTGATGCCCGAGGAAGAGCGTCGCAACACGGCATACCACGAGTCCGGCCATGCGCTGATCGGCAAGCTGCTGCCCAAATGCGATCCGGTGCACAAGGTCACGATCATCCCGCGCGGCCGGGCGCTGGGCGTGACCATGAGCCTGCCCGCGCAGGACCGGTACAGCTACGACAAGGACTACATGCTGAACCAGATCAGCATGCTGTTCGGGGGCCGCATCGCCGAAGAGGTGTTCATGAACCAGATGACCACCGGCGCCAGCAACGATTTCGAGCGCGCCACGACCATCGCCCGTGACATGGTGATGCGTTACGGCATGACCGATGCCCTGGGCCCGATGGTGTACGCCGAAAACGAAGGCGAGGTGTTCCTGGGCCGCTCTGTGACCAAGACCACCAACATGAGCGAGCAGACCATGCAGAAGGTCGACGGCGAAGTCCGCCGCATCATCGACGCTCAGTACAAGCTGGCCCGCGACCTGATCGAGGAAAACAGCGACAAGATGCACGCCATGGCCAAGGCCCTGCTTGAATGGGAAACCATCGACGCTGAGCAGATCGACGACATCATGGCCGGCAAACCGCCCCGTCCTCCCAAGGACTGGACGCCGCGCAACCCCTCGGTGGGTGGCGGCGGTGGCAGCGGTGGTTCGCCCGCGGTGGCGACCGACCCGGCACCCACGGCGGCCTGAGCGGTCGGGGTTGTACAACCAGACACACGGGGCTTCGGCCCCGTTGTCGTTTCTGTTTCACAGTTTCCACCATGCATTGGCAGACCACCCGTTTCGACATCGACCTGTCCACGCCACAGGTGATGGGCATCGTCAACGTGACGCCCGACTCCTTTTCCGACGGGGGCCAGCACGCCGGCACGGCGGCCGCACTCAGGCACTGCGAACAACTCATCCGGGACGGGGCGCACCTGCTGGACATTGGCGGCGAATCGACGCGGCCCGGCAGCCCGGCGGTGCCGCTGGATGAAGAGCTCGCGCGCGTGCTGCCGGTGATTCGCGAAGCGGTCAAGCTGGGTCTGCCGGTCTCGGTGGACACCTACAAACCCGAGGTGATGCAGGCGGCGCTCGACGCGGGGGCCGACATCGTCAACGACATCTGGGCGCTGCGCCGCGGCCACGCGCTGGATGTGGTGGCGGCCCATCCGCGCTGTGGTGTGTGCTTGATGCACATGCACCGCGACCCGCAGACCATGCAGGTGGCGCCGATGGCCGGTGACGTGGTGCCGGTGGTGGCGGCCTTCCTGCGCGATCGGGCGCATGCGCTCACGGCGCGCGGCGTGGCGCACAAGCGCATCGTGCTGGACGCGGGCGTGGGCTTCGGCAAAACCGTGGCGCAGAACTTCAGTTTGCTGGCGCGCCAGAGCGAGCTGCTGGCGCTGGGCTGGCCCATGCTGGCCGGCTGGTCGCGCAAATCGTCGCTGGGCGCCGTCACGGATCGTGAGCTGCCTTCTGACCGCGTGGCCGCCAGCGTGGCCGCGGCACTGCTGTCGGTGGAGCGCGGTGCGAGGGTGGTGCGCGTGCACGATGTGCGCGAAACGGTGGATGCGCTCAAAGTCTGGCAGGCCATCCAGCCCGTGTGAACGCGGTGGCAGCGCGCCGATAATGGCGCAGCTTTGACACAACAAGAGACAGGACACGCACATGCCCCGCAAATACTTCGGCACCGACGGCATCCGCGGCACGGTCGGCCAGCCGCCCATCACCCCCGACTTCGTTTTGCGCCTGGCGCACGCCGTCGGTCGCGTGCTGCGCCGCACCGAGTCGCACCCCACGGTGCTGATCGGCAAGGACACGCGCATCTCGGGCTACATGCTCGAGGCCGCGCTGGAGTCCGGTTTCAACTCGGCCGGCGTTGACGTGGTGCTGCTTGGCCCCGTTCCCACCCCTGCCGTGGCTTACCTCACGCGGGCCCAGCGCGCCAACCTGGGCGTGGTGATCTCTGCCAGCCACAACCCGTTTGCCGACAACGGCATCAAATTCTTCAGTGCCATGGGCACCAAACTGCCGGATGACTGGGAGCACGCGGTGGAAGCCGCGCTGGACGAACCACCGGTTTGGGCTGCCTCGTCCGAGTTGGGCAAGTCCCGCCGCATGGAAGACGCGGCCGGCCGTTACATCGAGTTCTGCAAAAGCACCTGCTCGCACAACCTCTCGCTCAAGGGACTCAAGATCGTGGTGGACGGCGCCAACGGCGCGGCGTACCAGATCGCCCCTGCGGTCTTCCACGAGTTGGGCGCCGAGGTCATCAAGATCGGCTGCTCCCCCGACGGCTTGAACATCAACCACGGCGTCGGCGCCACGCACCCGCAGGCCATGGTGGACGCGGTCAAGGCGCACGGCGCGCACTACGGCATTGCGCTTGACGGTGATGCGGACCGCCTGCAGATGGTGGACGCCGACGGTCGTCTGTACAACGGCGACGAACTGCTCTACCTCATCGTGGCCGATCGGCTCGCACGCGACCACGACGTGCCGGGTGTGGTGGGCACGCTCATGACCAACATGGCGGTGGAGGTGGCGCTCAAGGCGCGTGGCGTGAAGTTCGTGCGCGCCAAGGTGGGCGACCGTTACGTGCTCGAAGAACTGGAAAAACACGGCTGGATCCTCGGTGGCGAAGGCTCGGGGCACCTGCTCGTGCTGGACCGCCACACCACCGGCGACGGCCTGGTGTCGGCCCTGCAGGTGTTGCACGCCTGCGTGGACAGCGGCAAGACCATGGCGCAGCAACTGGCCGAGGTGACGCTGTTCCCGCAGACGCTGATCAATGTGCGCCTGCAGCCCGGCCAGGACTGGAAAACCAACACCTTCCTGGCGCAGCAGACGCAAGCCGTGGAAGCCGAATTGGGCGACAGTGGTCGTGTGCTCATCCGCGCCAGCGGCACCGAACCGCTGCTGCGCGTGATGGTGGAAGCGCGTGAGGCACAGAAAGCGCAGGCCTGCGCCGAACGGCTCGTGGCCGCCGTGCGGGCGCAGGTGCCGGCATGAGCGCGGTGACCGTGGTTCGCGCGGACTGCGCCAACCCCCTGCACGCCGCGGCCCTGGTGGACCTGCTCGACGCCTACGCCAGCGACCCGGCGGGCGGTGGCGAAGGCCTGTCGGCGTTTGCGAAACAGCACCTTGTTCGCGAACTGGCTGCGCGGCCCCAGGCCTACAGCGTGCTGGCCTTCGATGGTGAGCAGCCGGTGGGCCTGGTGAATTGCATCGAAGGCTTCTCCACTTTCGCCTGCAAGCCGCTGGTGAATGTGCACGACGTGGCCGTGCTGGCCAGCCACCGCGGGCGCGGCATCGCCGAGCAGATGCTGGCACTCGCCGAAGCGATGGCCGTCGAGCGCGGTGCGGTGAAGATGACGCTCGAGGTGCTTTCGGGCAACCATCCAGCGGTGCGCCTCTATGAGCGCATCGGCTTCGCCGGTTACGAGCTCGGCCAGGTGATGGGCACAGCCAATTTCATGCAGAAATGGCTGCGCTGAAACCGCTTCAGTAGAGCAGGAAGGGCGCGCGCGCCGCCGCCCAGGCCTCTTCGTCGGCCGCCGCCGCCGCTTCGAGCACCTCGGGGGCGGCGCTCACATCGTCCACCCACTCGCGCAGCAGCGGCCCGCCGTTGATGAGGTCGATGGCCAGCCGGTCGTGTTCGTACTCGTAGGCGAAGTCGCGCCACAGCGGGTAGTCGGGCGCCTGCAGCCGCAGCGCGCGAAACGCCAGGGCCTGCAGCCGCCAGGGCTTGAAGGTGGCGTGGTCGTAGTGGCTCGGGTCTTCCACGTGGATCTGCACACCGGCGCACAACTGCCCCTGGTGCTTGTGGAAGGTGGGCTCGAAGAAACACGGGCGCAGCACGCATCCCCGCAGCCACTGCGGCGCGATGTGGCGCATGTCCGCCAGCAGGCGGGTCACGTCGATGTCGGGCGCGCCGAACAGCTCGAGCGCGCGCGTGGTGCCGCGCCCTTCGGACAAGGTGGTGCCCTCCAGCATCACCGTGCCGGCGTACGCGCGTGCCATGCTCAGGTTGGCCGCGTTCGGACTGGGGTTGACCCAGCTGCGCTCGGTGGGCCAGCCGAAGCCGGGCGCAGCTTCGGGTTGCCAGCCGCTCATGGTGACCACGCGGTAGTCCACACTCAAGCCCAGGGTGGCGATGAACCAGTGGCCGAGTTCGCCCATGGTCATGCCGTGGCGCATGGGCATGGGGCCGGCGCCGACGAAACTCTCCCAGCCTTCGCGCAGCGTGAGGCCTTCGATGGGTCGGCCCGCCGGGTTGGGCCGGTCCAGCACCCACACCGCCTTGCCGTGCCGTGCGGCGGCTTCCAGCACATAGCGCAGCGTGGTGATGAAGGTGTAGATGCGGCAGCCGAGGTCTTGCAGGTCGACCAGCAGCACGTCGAAGCTGGCCATCATCGCGTCGGTCGGGCGGCGCACCTCGCCGTACAGGCTGAACACCGGGATGCCCAGTGTCGGGTCGAGGTAGTCGGGGGACTCGACCATGTTGTCCTGCTTGTCGCCGCGCAGGCCGTGCTGTGGACCGAAGGCGGCCGACAGCGTCACGTCGGGCAGCGCGGCCAGTGCGTCGAGCGCGTGCGTGAGGTCGCGCGTGACCGAGGCGGGGTGGGCCAGCAAGGCCACGCGCTGGCCTTTGATCGGGGCGCGAAGGGCAGGGTCTTGCAGGAAACGATCGAGGCCGAATTGCATGGCGTTCAGTTCTGGGGCAAGGCCAGGCGCAGGACGCGCCCGGCAGGGTGGTGGAAATCGGGCCGCTCGCACGGGTGCTGCAAAGCCCAGTAGCTCAGGCGCCCGTCGCGCTCTTCAAGCACCATGCACAGCGCCAACTCGAACGGGTGCGAGGGCAGGGTGGCCGGTGGCATGTGCACGTCCAGGGTGAGCCGCGTCGGTGAGATGGCACATTGCATCACCGGCGCCGGCAGGTCGGGTGCCCGTTGGGTGTCGCGCTGGCGCTCGCCCGCAAAGCGGTAGGCGGCCCATTGGCCCGAGGGCGAGAAGTTGAACTCGCGGTAGGCCGCTTCACCCTCTGCGGCCACAAAGGCCTCCAGGCAGGTGTGTTGCCACAGGTCGTCGGCCGCACCGGGTGCGGTGGCGGGTGGAATGCGCAGGCCCGCGGTGTTGCCGGTCAACGCGTACCGCAGTCGCAAACCGGCGCGCGTGAAGTCCACCGCGACCGACACATCCAGCGGCAGACCCGCCGGCGTCGCCGGATGGCAATGCAGTGGGTGAGGGGCGTGGGTCTCGAGAGGATTCACAGGCCCGTATTCTCTCAGGCCCCCGGGTCGGTGCTGGTCAGGGCAAGGCGGGCGACAGCAACCAGGCTTGCACCTCGGCGGCGGTGGGGATGCGGCCACTGCTCACCAGCTTCTCGTTGATGACCAGGCCCGGTGTGGCCATCAGGTCGAAGGCAATGATCTGCTTCATGTCGGTCACCTTCACGAACTCCGCTTCGATCCGGGCTGCGCTGGCGGCCTCACGCGCCACCGCCTCCAGCTTTTTGCAGTTGGCGCAGCCGGAGCCGAGGATTTTCACGGTCAACATGGGTGTTCTCCTGTGGGGAATGGGCGGGATCAGGCGGGCACGGTCGCGCGCTGGCGTTTGCGCAACTGGCGCAGGGCCAAGGACAAGGCGAGCAGCACCAGCGCCATCACCGCGGTCAATGCGGGCCAGCCCGCGCCGTCTGACCAGGCGCCAAAAATCAGGCCGGCGCACACGCTGAAGACCGCCACCCAGGCAACGTAGGTCGCCGTCTTGGTCCAGCCGATCACGGCAGCCACCATCAACATGCTTTGCAGGCTGAGTTCCGGATCGGCCATGAGGTAGGCCAGCAAGGGACCGGGGTGCATGCCGAGGTCGAGGAACATGCGTGCCACCGGCACTTCCACCAGCGTGGGGAAGTACATGAAGACGCCAAAGCCCACCGCCACCGCGTTGGCCTGGACCGTGTTGCTGCCCGCGAGGGACTCGATCCATTCCGGCCGGATCAGCTGGCGCACCATGCCCACGATGAACACGCCGATCACCAGCACCAGAAAGATCTGCTTCACGAAGCGCCAGGTTTCCCACAGCCACGAAGGCCAGTCATCGGCGGCAAGCCGCTTTGCGTGGTACCAGACCGACCCCATGGCCAGCGCCACGGCCACCGCGCGGCCCGTGACCACGATGTCCAGCCCGTTGCTGCCCGGCACCAGGCTCATCGAAGCCACCAGCAGCGTGGTCGCGGCCAAGCCCAGCACGAGCCAGGTCCAGCGGTTGGCACCCTCGGTGACGTTCTCCAGACCCTTGTGCGCGACGGCGGCGATCAGCACCAGCAGCACGATCAGCAGCGAGCCGTGCAGGCTCACACCCTCTTCGCCCTTGGCCGGGTCAAACGGGACCCAGCCGAGCAGGGTGGTTTGCCAGCTTTGCGCCCACGTGCCGGGCAACACGAACGATCCCATTGATGCGGTCAGCGGCCACAGTTTCAGGGTGCCTGCGATCAACAGCGCCACCAGCGACACCAGAACCCCCAGCGCAGCCGGCGAGATGCTGGCCTTGTCCGCAAAGAGTGGGTCGGTCTGTGCATCGTGGGCCGCGTCATCGCGCCAGAACATCAGCGCCATCAACAGACCGATGCCGACGCCGAACACCAGGCACAGCACGAGGCGGGCCACAGCGAATTCGGGCCCGAGGATGCTGCCGGTGTAGGCCAGCGCCATGATGTTGCCCGCCGGTGCGAAGAACAGAAAGGTCATGGCCGGACCAATCCCGGCGCCCTTGCGGTAGATGCCGGCGAACAAGGGCACGATGGTGCAGGAACACACCGCCAGCAGCGAGCCCGCCGCCGCCGCCGCCGGGTAAGACACGAAGGCGGGCACATGGCGGCCGAGCCAGCGCGTGATGCTGGCCTTGGGGATCAACGAGGCCATGGCACCGGCAATGAAAAACGCGGGCAGCAGGCACAGCAAGACGTGCGCCGCCAGGTAGGCCGCCAGGCTGCCGGCTCCGCCGTGGATCATCTTCAGAAACAGTTCCATCACACACCCACCTGGTCACATCGTTTCATTATGGGAATCCGACGTGCCCCGGGAAGGGGGCGGACCAGGTCATTTGCGATCTGTTTGAGCGGGATCAACAAAGGGCCAGACGCCGCCCCGCCGGACCGGCCTGTGGCGTCAGAGGGCGCTCTGGTTCACGCGCTTCATCAGCTCGGCGGCCGTTTCCCTGCGTTCGCTGTAACGGTCCACCAGGTAGGGCGAGACGTCGCGTGTGAGCCAGGTGAACTTCACCAGCTCCTCCATCACGTCCACGATGCGCTCGAAGAAAGGCGAGGGCTTCATGCGGTCGTGGTCGTCGAACTCCTGGAACGCCTTGGCAACCGACGACTGGTTGGGGATGGTGATCATCCGCATCCAGCGGCCCAACACCCGCATCTGGTTGACGGCGTTGAACGACTGCGAGCCGCCGCAGACTTGCATGACCGCCAGCGTCTTGCCCTGTGTGGGCCGCACGGCACCCACCGACAAAGGGATCCAGTCGATCTGCGCTTTCATGATGCCGGTCATGGCCCCGTGCCGCTCGGGCGAGCACCACACCATGCCTTCGGCCCAGGCTGCGAGCTCACGCAGTTCGACCACCTTGGGGTGCGACTCAGGCGCATCGTCGGGCAGGGGCAGGCCGCTTGGGTTGTACACACGCGCCTCAGCGCCCATGGCCCTCAGCAGTCGCGCGCACTCTTCCACCACGAGGCGGCTGAACGAGCGCGGACGCAGAGACCCATAAAGCAGCAGGATCCGGGGTGCGTGGCTGCTGACCACGCCGGGCCGCAGGCGTTGCGGGTCGGGCACCCTGAAGTGGGTGGGGTCCGCCTGGGGCAGGTCATGGAGCGGCTTTGACATGTTGTTGTCCCTTGTCTTCAATCACAGGTTCAGCGTCTTTGACAGGTCGCCAGGCGTTGATCAGGGCCACCAGCGACAGCATCACCGGCACCTCCACCAGCACACCCACCACGGTGGCCAGCGCCGCGCCGCTGTTCAACCCGAAGAGCGAAATGGCCACCGCCACGGCCAGTTCGAAAAAGTTGGAGGTGCCGATCAGGCAGGCCGGGCCGGCCACGTTGTGCGGCAGCTTGAGCCACTTCGCGCCGCACCAGGCGATGAAGAAGATGCCGTAGCTCTGCAGCACCAGGGGCACCGCGATGAGGAGGATCACCAACGGTTGGCGAACGATCGTCCCGGCCTGGAAGCCGAACAGCAGCACCACGGTGGCGATCAGGCCGATCACCGACCAGGGTTTGAGCGTCGTGACGAAGGCCGTCACGGCAGCCGGCCCACGCCGCATCAGCCCATGACGCGTGAGCATGCCGGCCACCAGGGGCAGCACCACGTACAACACGGTGGACAGCAGCAGCGTTTCCCACGGCACGGTCACGTTGGTCACGCCGAGCAAAAAAGCCGCGATCGGCGCAAACGCCACCACCATGATCAGGTCGTTGATCGACACCTGAACCAACGTGTAGTTGGCGTCCCCTTTGACCAGCTGGCTCCACACAAACACCATCGCGGTGCAGGGCGCCACACCCAGCAGGATCATGCCGGCGATGTATTCGCTGGCCGACTGCGGATCGACCCAGGGCGCGAAGATGACTTGGAAGAACAGCACGCCGAGCGCGGCCATGGTGAAGGGCTTGATGAGCCAGTTCACCACCAAGGTGAGCACCAGACCTTGCGGTTTCTTGCCCACATCGCGCACGGCGTGCCAGTCGATCTGGATCATCATCGGGTAAATCATCACCCAGATGAACACGGCCACCACCAGGTTGACCTGCGCGACCTCCATCGCCGCCACGGCCTGAAAGGCCGACGGCACGACCAGGCCCAGCCCGGCCCCGGCCACGATGCCGAACGCCACCCACACCGACAGATAGCGTTCAAACAGTCCCATCAGGCTTTGACCTGACCAATGCCGGCGAGCTCTTGCTTCAGTGCGAGTTTGTCCAGCTTGTCGATGGGCAGCACCGTGAACAGGGCGATGCGCCGGTTCATCACGATGAAGCAGTCGTTGAAAGCGCGCTGGATGACCTCGTTGCTGCCCCTCACCGCGGCCGGATCTTCAACACCCCAGTGGGCCGACATGGGTTGGCCGGGCCAGACGGGGCACACCTCACCGGCCGCCTTGTCGCACACGGTCAGTACAAAGTCCATGTGGGGCGCATCGGCAGCAGCGAACTCGCTCCAGTTCTTGCTCCGCAGACCGGCGGTCTTGAAGCGGTTGCGCTCCAGCAGTTCGATGGCGTGGCGGTTCACCGCACCGGCCGGGTGGCTGCCGGCGCTGAAAGCGCGGAAGCGGCCCGCGCCTTGCTGGTTGAGGACGGCCTCGGCCATGATGCTGCGGGCCGAGTTGCCGGTGCAGATGAACAGGACGTTGTAGACAGGAGGCGTCATGGGAAACCTTTCAGCAGGTGGTGCAGACGGGGACGGGCGTGGTCACTTCACAGGGTTGTCCCTGGCAGCAATGGGCGGTGAGGAACTGCAGCAAATCGTTCATGGCGCCGAACTCGGCGCGGTAGATCAGGTGGCGGCCATCGCGCTCCTGCGACACCAGACCCGCGTGGCTGAGCTCCTTGAGGTGGAACGACAGCGCCGTGCTGGCCACACCCAGCGATTCGCTGAGCTGACCCGGCGTGAGGCCCTGGGGACCTTGTGCCACAAGGGCGCGAAAGATGCGCAGGCGCGTCTCTTGCGCGAGGGCACCGAGGGATTTGACGGCGAGGGTTTCGTCCATGGGATGCCCTTCAGGCGGTGGTGTGATGCAACGCGGCCCGGGTGGGCAGCTTGAGCGTGGCCAGCCAGCAAACGATCAACATGAGCGCCGAGCCCAGCAGCGCATACAGCAGCCCGCCCCATTGGTAGAGCAGGCCCGAGAGCAGCGTGCCGCTGAAGCGCCCCAGCGCGTTGGCCGCGTAATAAAAGCCCACGTCTTCGGCCGCTTTTTCCGAGCCGGCGTAGGCCAGCACCAGGTAGGAGTGCACCGACGAGTTCACCGCAAACGCAAAGCCGAACACACCCAGCCCGCCCACCACCACCCAAGGCAGGTGCGGCACGTCCAGCGCCACCGCCACCGCCAGGCCGATGGGCACCAGCGCCAGCAAGGCCGACCACAAACGAGCCGCAGGCACCTCGGTGCTCAGGCCGTCGGCGCTGCGTTTGACGAACGCCGGTGCCATCGCCTGCACCGCGCCGTAGCCAATGGTCCAGGCGGCCAGAAACGTGCCCACCATGGTGAAGGTCCAGCCCTGCGAATACAGGTACACCGGCACACCCACCACGAACCACACGTCGCGCGCGCCGAACAGCACCACGCGCGCCGCGGCCAGCACGTTCACACCGGTGTTCTTCGCAAACAGTTCCTTGGCCGACTTCGAGGCCTTGTTCTTGCCCATCATCTGCGGCAGCGAACTCACCACGCCGACCAACACCAACGCCAGCAGCGCCGCCATGGCCCACAGCGCGTGCTGGAAACCCAGCGTCTGCAGCAGCAGGCCGCCCAGGAAGAAGCCCACACCCTTCATGGCGTTCTTGCTGCCGGTGAAAAAAGCCACCCACTTGAAGAGCTGGCCCGAACCCTGGTTCTTCGCCTGATCGGCCGTGACCTTGATGGCCGACTTGCTGGCGGTTTTGGTGAGGTCCTTGGCCACGCCGCAGATGCCCTGCGCCAGCACCACCCAGGCCACCGACATCGCTGCGCTCCACGCGGGATCGAGGAAGGACAGCACCGTGAAGCCGATGATCTGCGTGACCAGTCCCACGGTGAGCATGCGGGTTATGCCGTAGCGCGTGGCCAGCCAGCCACCGACGAAGTTGGCCACGATGCCGGCGGCCTCGTAAAGCAGGAACAGGAACGCCAACGTGAACGGCGAATAGCCCAAGCCGTAGAAGTGGAGCAGCACCAGCATGCGCAGCGCGCCGTCGGTGAGCGTGAAGCCCCAGTAGGCGGCGGTGACGATGGCGTAGTGGCGTTCTGCGGTGTTCATTCAGATCCCGACCGATTGCATGTGGCAAGCCAGGTCGACCATGCGGCAGGCGTAACCCATCTCGTTGTCGTACCAGGCGTAGACCTTGAGCAGCGTGCCATCGGTCACCATGGTCGAGGGCGCGTCGACGATGCTCGAACGCGTGTCGCGCGCATAGTCCACGCTGACCAAGGGGCGTGTCTCGTGGCCCAGGATGCCGGCCAGTGAGCCCTGTGCCGCAGCGGCAAACAAGCCGTTGACTTCATCGACCGTGGTCTCGCGCTGCAGCTCGAACACGCAGTCGGTGAGCGACGCATTGAGCGCCGGTACGCGCACCGCGTGGCCGTTGAGCTTGCCCTTGAGTTCGGGGTAGATCAACGAGATGGCGGTGGCGCTGCCGGTGGTCGTGGGCGCCAGGCTCATGAGGGCGCTGCGCGCGCGGCGCAGGTCCTTGTGCGGCGCGTCCACCACCAGGTTGGTGTTGGTCGGGTTGTGCAGCGTGGTGATCTGGCCGTGTCGGATGCCGATGGCCTCATGCACCACTTTCACCACCGGCGCGAGACAGTTGGTGGTGCAGGACGCGGCGGTGACGATGCGGTCGCGCACCGGCTCGTACAGCGTTTCGTTCACGCCCACCACGATGTTGAGCACACCACCGGTTTTCACGGGTGCGGCCACGATCACGCGCTTGGCACCCCGGTTCAGATGTCCCTGGATGGTTTCGGGCGTGAGGAACTTGCCGGTGCACTCCAGCACCAGGTCCACACCCAGGTCGCCCCAGGGAATGTCGCCCGGCGCGGCGTGCGAAGAGAACGACAGGTTGTGCTGGTCGATGCGGATGGCGTCCTCGCCCTCGGCGGCGATGTCGGCGCGCCACTTGCCTTGCACGCTGTCAAAGGCCAGCAGGTGCGCGATGGCGGCGGCACCGCCCTTCAATTCGTTGAGGTGCACCACCTCCAGCCGGTTGCCGGCGCGCGGGTCGGTGGATTCGCGTTCGGCCGCGCCCAGGGCGGCGCGCAGGGCCAGGCGGCCGATGCGGCCCATGCCGTTGATGCCAACTTTCATGTGGGAACTTCCTTTCAAGATTGGTTGAAGTGTTGAACGGTTTTGTGACGCCCGTGTGACCCTCATGCGGCCGCGCTCAGGGCACGACGACGACCGGCGCGAAGCCGCCGCCTTCGGTGCGGAAGTTGGTGGTCTGGCCGGTCCAGGTGCGTGCGGCCAGCAGTTGCACCCCACCGCGGTAGGTGTAGGCGCGCAGATCCAGCTTGAGGCGCTGGGTGCCGTCCTGCACCCGCACCAGCCGCTCGCTCGGGGGCACGAGGGCTTGCGCCACGTAGTCGCCCGCCAGGATCTCGGCCCACACGCGTCGGGTCAGCTTGTCGCCCCGGTAAGCGGCGCGTGCGCCAAAGCCCGCCGCTGGTTTGAAGAACAGGCCACGGCGGGCGGCCCACAACGCGTCCGCCCGGTCGGCGCTCACCCGTTGCGTGCTGGGCACGACGGTGTCGAGCAGCGCGCGGTCTGCCTCGCTGACGCCCCACTGCGCGAGCAGGTCGCCGTCGGACAGCGCGACCAGGTTGCGCTTGTCGGCATGCAGGGCGTGTGTGCGCGGGTGGGGTGTGAGCACCACCGCGCCGGCCTCATGGGCCAGACGCAGGGCTTGGTGGTCGTCCTCCTGCAGATAAAAGTCGGTCAGGCGGTTGTAGACGAGGTCCACGGCCATGCCCGCGGGCAGGGCGGGGTGGTGCAGCGCGCCGTCGTGCCACTGCAGCTCGGTCGCGTCCGCCACCACGGCTGTCAACCCGTGCGCGGCGAACAGTTCGCGAAACACGTCGAATTCGGGCGCGAGGTATTGCTGCGTGGGCGCGTCGTCCACGATCAGCACGTTGCGCCACGGTGCCTGGCCGCGCTGCGATGCCCATTCCGCGCGGAACATGTCCACGAACTCCGCGTCGAGTGCGCGCAGCGCGCCTCGGGGATCGGCCACCTGGCCCATGGCGTTGCAGCAGGCGCTGTGTGCGCGGGCCAGGGCGGCATTGAGCAGTGCGCCGCCCGCGTTGCTGTTGATCTCGATCAGGCGCGGCCCCGCGTCGGTGAGGTGGAAGTCGTAGCCCATGAACACGCCCGCCGGGCCGTGGTCGTGCGCGGCGATGGCGGGTGCCCGCGCCAGCGCCTGCTGTTGCCAGGCGGGCAGGGCGATCACGCGCTCGATCGCGGCCACCGCCTGCTGGATGCGCAGTGCCATGGCGCTGTCCATGAACACGGCGCTGGATGAAAAAAGATGTGGGTGGCTGAGCGTCAAGCGCGCGACCAGGCCGTCCAGTGCCGGGCCCGTCTCGAGCTGTTCGCGCAGAAGCGGCAGTGACAGCGTCTGGCAGGCGCAGCCCAGGTTGAGGGTGTCGGCAAGGTTCATGGCGGGCTCTTTTTGAAACATTTCAATGGTAGTTGAAGTGTGGTGATGGGGCTCGTGGGGCGGTTGTCACCAAAACTTCATGCGATTGCCTTGGGAAGGTCATGACCGGTTTTCACACTGCATCCTCATGAACACAGAACCGATTTTTCAAGCCATTTCGCCAGCACCGAGCCCCGTCCACCCGGCCGCGCTGTCTGCGCCGCATGGCATCGATGTGGCCTGGGCCAGGCACCAGAGCGAGGTGCGTGAAGCACAAAAGCTGCGTTTTGACGTGTTTGCCACCGAGATGGGAGCCCGCCTGCCCCACACGGTTCCCGGCCACGACGTGGATCTGTTCGACGACTTCTGCGAACACCTGCTGGTGCGCGACAAGGCCAGCCGGCAGGTGATCGGCACCTACCGCGTGCTCACGCCAGCCCAGGCCAAACGCGTCGGCAGCACCTACAGCGACACCGAATTCGACCTCACCCGCCTGCGCGGCGTGCGCGAGCGCATGGTCGAACTGGGTCGCAGTTGCGTGCACCGGGACCACCGCCACGGCGGCGTGATCATGGCGCTGTGGGGCGCGCTGGCCGGCTTCATGGTGCGCAACCAGCTCGACACCATGATCGGCTGCGCCAGCATTCCCATGCAGCACGAGGGTGTGCACGGCATGGTGGGCGGCGGACACGCAGCGGCGAGCATCTGGCGGCAGGTCAAGGACCAGCACCTCGCCCCGATCGACTTTCACGTGCGCCCGCGCCTGCCGTTGCCGGTGGACCGGTTGAACAGCACGCTGGCGGTGCAGCCGCCGGCGCTGATCAAGGGTTACCTGCGCCTGGGCGCCAAGGTGATGGGCCCCCCGGCCTGGGATCCGGATTTCAACGCCGCTGATTTGCCCATGCTGATGCGGCTTTCCGACCTGCCCGCGCGCTACCGCAAGCACTTCCTGGGGGCCTGATGCGCGCATGAAGATCCTGCTCGTCACTGACGCCTGGCAACCCCAAGTCCATGGGCTGGTGTCCACCCTGGTGGATCTGGTGCGCCAGTTGCAGGTGAACGGGCATGAGGTGGTGGTGATCCAGCCCGGGCAGTTCCACACGCGGCACTGGCCGTGGCACTCGGGTCAGCCCGGTCTCGCGTTTGCACTGTTCCCGGGCGCCCGTTTGCGCTCGCTGATGGACGCGGCCCAGGCCGATGCGATTCACATCGCCACCGAGGGGCCACTCGGGTGGGCCGCCAGGCGCCACTGCCTGAGGCGCGGCTTGCCGTTCACCACGGCCATCCACGGCAGCTTCCCCGAGACGCTGAAGGGCGCTGTGGGACTGCCCTTGTCCTGGGGATCTTCGTTGCTGCGGCGGTTTCACCAGCCGTCCAGTGGCGTGATGGTGCCCAACGAGGGCCTGCTCAACCGGCTCAAAGAGCGTGGTTTTCAGCGTTTGCGCCTGTGGGCGCCCGGGGTGGACACGCACCTGTTTGCCCTGAACGACCGCCAGCGCCCGCTGGCTGCCATCGGCCCGCTCGCCCACCCGGTGAGCTTGTATGTGGGGCGGCTCTCGGTTGAGAAAAACGTCGAGGCCTTCCTGGCTCTGGATGTGCCGGGCAGCAAGGTGGTCTGCGGCGAAGGCCCCATGGCCTCGGGGCTGCGTGCGCGCTACCCCAACGTGCACTGGCTGGGCGAGTTGCCGCGCCAGGAACTCGCACAGGTTTACGCCGCAGCGGACGTGTTCGTGTTTCCCTGCCGGGGTGAAACCCAGGGACAGGCGATGCTGGAGGCGATGGCCAGCGGCGTCCCGGTGGCCGCGTATCCGGTGGACGGGCCACTGCAACTCGTGGGCCAGGGCCGGGGCGGTGCGGTGCACGACGATCTGCGCGTGGCCTGGCACGATGCGCTCAAGATCCAGCGCCACGAAGCGCGCGACCGCGCCCTGCTGTCGGGCTGGGGGCGGTCCAGTGCGGTGTTCCTGTCGAACCTGGTGGTGTTGCCCCGGCATCTCCGACTGCGGCCGAAGCCAGGCTTCGGCGTGCGGGTGAACCCGGCGGGCGCCATCACAAAACTGTCACACAAACGTCATTCGCCCGTTGAATAATCGTCACGGGACAGGCGCTCGCTGCGAGGCACACTCTGTGTGACGCCGTGCGCCAGGACCCCAGGGCGGTCGCACCCCGCGACAACAACAAGACCTGACATGAGCGGCAACCACTCCAACAGCAAGCATCCTTTCCTCGATCGCGATCACAGCATCCTGGCCTTCAACGAGCGCGTCATGGACTGGGCGCGCCGCCCCGACGTTCCGCCGCTCGAACGCCTGCGCTACCTCAGCATCGTCTCCAGCAACCTCGACGAGTTCTTCGAGGTTCGCGTCGCACCCCACCTCACCGCCGCGCAGGCCAACGAGCAGCGTGGCCTGTACACCGCGCAGAGTTTCGAGAAGCTGTCGGAAAAAATCCACGAGCTGGTGGCACAGCAGTACGCCATCTACAACGACGAACTGCTGCCCCTGCTGGAGAAAAAGGGCATCAAGCTGATCTCGCACGGCGAACGCAATCCGCGGCAGCGGCGCTGGGTCAAGGAGTTCTTCGTCAACGAAGTGCAGCCCCTGCTGATGCCGGTGGGCTTGGACCCGGCGCACCCGTTTCCGCAAGTGGCCAACAAGTCGCTCAATTTCATCGTGCGCCTGGCGGGCAAGGACGCGTTCGGGCGCGAGAACGAGATCGCGATCGTGAAAGTGCCGCGCATCCTGCCGCGCTTTTTCCGCATGCCCCCGATCAAGGGCTCCAAGCAGACGCACTTCGTGTCCATCTCCAGCCTGATCCGCTCCCACCTGGGCGACCTGTTCCCGGGCCGACAGGTCACCGAGTTCTCGCAGTTCCGCGTCACGCGCCACTCCGACCTGGCGGTGGACGAGGAAGAGGTGAAGAACCTGCGCACCGCGTTGCGCAAGGGCTTGCAACAGCGTCACTACGGCCAGGCCTTGCGGCTGGAGGTCTCGGCCGGTTGTTCGGAGTTTCTGTCCAACTTTTTGCTGGAGCAGTTCGCCTTGCCCGCCAAGGCCTTGTACCGCGTGCCCGGTCCGGTGAACCTGGTGCGCCTGAACCAGCTGATCGACAAGGTGGACGCGCCCGCGTTGCGCTTCGAGGCTTACAACGGCGGCTGGCCCGCACAGCTCACCCCCGGTCAGTCCTACTTCGAGCGGCTGCAGCAGGGCGACGTGTTGATCCACCAGCCCTACGAGAGTTTTGACGCGGTGCTGGCGTTCCTGCGCGAGGCGGTCGAAGACCCGGACGTGCTGGCCATCAAGCAGACCATCTACCGCACCGGCGCCAAGTCGGAGCTCATGAACCTGCTGCGCGAAGCCGTGCGCCGGGGCAAGGAAGTCACGGCCGTGGTGGAGCTCAAGGCGCGCTTCGACGAGGAAGCCAACATCAACTACGCCGAGCGGCTGGAGTCCGTGGGCGCGCAGGTGGTCTACGGTGTGGTCGGGCTCAAGACCCACGCCAAGATGCTGCTGGTGACCCGCCGCGAAGCCAGCGGGCTCAAGCGTTACGCCCACCTGTCCACCGGCAACTACAACCCGGGCACAGCCAGGCTCTACACGGACCTGAGCTACCTCACGGCCGACGACGCGCTCACCGCCGATCTGGAGCAGATCTTTCTGCACCTGGCCAGCCAGAACCGCCTGCCCAAGCTCAACAAGGCGCTGATCGCACCGTTCCATTTGCACAAGGCCATGCTGGACAAGCTGGAGGCGGCGGGAGCGGCCGCCAAAGCCGGCCAGGATGTGCGCGTGATCGTCAAGATGAACGCCTTGACCGACGAGCAGCTGGCGCGGGCACTCGCGGTGGCCTCGCAGCAGGGCGTGAAGATCGACCTCATCATCCGCGGGGCCTGCATCCTGCCGGCCCAGGTGCCCGGCTTCACCGACAACGTGCGCGTGCGCTCGGTGATCGGTCGCTTGCTGGAGCACTCCAGGGTGTTCTATTTCCGCACCGGTGAGGCGGAAGAGCTCTGGCTGTCGAGTGCCGACTGGATGAACCGCAACATGCTGCGCCGGATCGAACTGGCCTGGCCGGTGACCGACCATGCGCTGCGCCACCGCATCATGGACGAGTGCCTGTCGGCCTACCTGCACGACACCAAGGACGCCTGGCTGCTGCAGCCCGATGGCCGCTACGTGCCCGCCAGCATCACGGGCAGCGGTCGCACGCGTGCGGTGATGCACTCCGCCCAGGCCAGCCTGATGGCGCGCTACGGCAGCAAGGGATGACCGTGATTGCCCCGGAAAGCCGCAGCATGGACCTGATTCTCTGGCGGCACGCCGAAGCCCACGAGCATCCCGATGGGCTTGCAGGCAAGCCGGGCGACGCCCGGGACCTTTTGCGCCGGCTCACGCCGCGCGGCGAAAAGCAGGCCGCGCGCATGGCGGCCTGGCTGGACCGGCAACTGCCGGACGGTGCGCGCATCTGGAGCAGCCCGGCTTCGCGCTGCGAGCAGACGGCGCTCGCCCTGGGCCGCAAGTTCAAGCTGCGCGAAGCGCTGTTGCCCGAAGGCGATCCGCTGGCGTTGCTGGAGCTGGTGCAGTGGCCCCACGGGAAGTCGCCGGTGGTGGTGGTGGGGCACCAGCCCACGCTGGGGCGGGTGGTGGCCCGCGTGCTCAATCTGGCCGAGGACGATTGTTCGGTGAAGAAGGGGGCTGTGTGGTGGCTGCGGCACCGCGAGCGCGCCAGCGGCAGCCAGACCGTCGTGGTGACGGTGCAAACCCCCGAGTTGATCTGAACGAAGCCCGGGGACTTGCCCCGGGTCGGTGTCAGGCGGTGGCGACCTTTTTGGCGGGCGCAGCGGCCTTCTTAGCTGCGGACTTGGCAGCCACTTTTTTCGCGACCGCTGCTTTGACGGCGGGTTGGGCCACCGGCTTGGTGGCCACTTTCGCGGCGGCCTTCACCGCAGGCTTGGCGACCGGTTTGGCCACGGGCTTTTTCGGCGCTTCGGGTTTCTTCTCGGTGCCAGTTGGGCGGCCGGTCTTGAGCGTGGGAACGGCGGACAACGCGGCCTTGAAGGCGGCGTCGTTCAGGCCTTGCAAGGCCATGAGGCCAGCGCGCAGCAGCTCGCTTTTCTTCACGCTGGTGCCCAGCGCAATGGCGCGGGTCTTGAGCGTTTCGATGGCGGCAAATTCCGCTTTGGGGATGGTGAAGCTGTCGCGCACGAGCTTGGGCTTCTTGTTGTTCTGACTGGCCATGGGTGGACTCCGTTGGTCGATGAAAAGGCTGGCAGTATAAACCGTATAAACCGTTTATATGGTTGTGACAGTGACATGACAGATGCGTGACGCAGAGCGTCGCGAGCGCAGCCGGTCAGCGAATGTCGGCGGTGAATTTCCAGGCCGATTTTTGCCAGGCCACCACCTCTTCACCCAGCAACCACGCCGATTGCGGGTAGCGTTTCGCCCAGCCGGGGTTGGTGGCCAGCTTGAAGGCGCGTGCCTTGTAGCTCAGCTTGACCGATTCGTGCTCGGGCATCTGGCGCGCATGGCACAGCAGCACCGCCAGCCGCAGGGCCATGAGCTGTTTGGCGAACAACTCGTCCTGCAGCGCTTCTTCGAGCTTGCGCAGTTTGCCGCGCTGGCCCAGCACCAGCTGACTCATGCGGTGCAGTTCGGGCAACGAGAAGCCGCGGGCGTCCACGTTGTCCAGGATGTACGCGCCGTGGTGGTGCGAACGCTCGTGCGAAATGTGGGTGCCGATTTCGTGCAGCCGCGCAGCCCAGGCCAGCTTTTGCGAATAACGTTCGTTTTGTGCGTCCAGCGCGGCGATCTGCGCGAAGAGGGCGGTGCTCACCGCACTCACACGCTTGCCCTGCGCCTCGTCGGCCGAGAAGCGGTGGGTCAGCCAGCTCACGGTGCGCTCACGCACGTCGCCGCCGTCGGTGTCGCGGTCGATCAGGTCGTACAGCGCGCCGTGGCGCAGGGCGCCCTGGGCCGGCAGCATCTGCTCGATGCCGAACAAATCAAAGATGGCGCGCAACACGCTCACACCGCCGCCGATCACCGGACGCCGGTCGTCTTTGAGGCCCTCGATGCGCAGCTGGTCGACGTTGCCCGCCTTGATCATGCGGTCGGTGAGCCAGTCCAGCCCGGAGCGGGTGACCACGCCCGAGGCCCAGCCGTTGGCGGCCAGCATGTCGGCAACCGCACTCACCGTGCCGGACGAGCCGTACGCGATGGTCCAGTCGGCCGGCGGGAATTTGTCCAGCGCCTCGTCGATCACGGCCTTGGCGGCCACCTCGGCCGTCTTGAAGGCGCCCACCGAACACTGTCCTCTGGGAAAGTACCGGGTGGACCAGGCCACGCTGCCCAGCCGGTAGGACTCCATGGTGCGGGCCGAATACCCTTGGCCGAGGATCATTTCCGTGGAGCGTCCGCCGATGTCGACCACCAGCCGTTTCTCGTCGGAGTGAGGCAACAGGCGTGAGACGCCCTGATAGATCAGCCTTGCTTCTTCGTAGCCGGACACCACGTCGATCGGGAACCCCAGGATGGTCTGGGCCTGGCGCACGAAGTCGTCGCGGTTTCTGGCTTCGCGCAGCGTCTGGGTGGCCACGGCGCGCACCTGCTGGCGCTTGAAACCGTGCAGCCGCTCGGCAAAACGGGCCAGGCACTCCCAGCCGCGTTCCATGGCGGCCTGGCTCAGGTTTTTTTCCTCGTCCAGCCCGTTGCCCTGGCGCACGGTCTCCTTGAGGTATTCGATCCGTTCGATGTGCCCCGAGTGGTAGCGGCCGATTTCCAGCCGAAAACTGTTGGAGCCGAGGTCGATGGCGGCAAGTAAGGTACCGTTTTGCATGCGAGGGGAGAGCTGCGAGCCAGAACAGCTCAGGGAAAAGGCAAGACAAGGCAGGGCGAGCCCGGATTGTGACGCATGCCCGGGGCAGTACCCCACTTTGCGGTCCGGAGCCGCCCGGTGTCTTCACGGCGGACTCTGTGACATTGGTGAGATGTCACGGCGTTGTCACATTGCCTGCCTAGAGTCGCTCCTGTTCCTCTTCCCAACCGCAAGGAGTCTCGCAATGATCAACAAACGCATCTTCCTCCAGGCCGTCGCTGCTGCTGCCATGGCCACCGCCGGCATGGGTTCGGCCATCGCCGCCGACATCACCGGCGCCGGCGCCACGTTCCCATTCCCCATCTATGCCAAGTGGGCCGAGGCTTACAAGAAGGAAACCGGCACCGGTCTGAACTACCAGTCCATCGGCTCGTCCGGCGGCCTGCGCCAGATCCGCGCCAAGACCGTGGCTTTCGGCGCGTCCGATGCGCCCGTGTCCGGTGCCGATCTCGACAAGGACGGCATGGTCCAGTTCCCGGCCATCATCGGCGGCACCGTGCCCGTGATCAACCTCGACGGCTTCAAGCCGGGTGAACTGCGTGTGACCGGCCCCGTGCTGGCCGAGCTGTTCCTGGGCACGATCACCAAGTGGAACGACCCCAAGCTGGCCGCCCTGAACCCTGGCAAAACCCTGCCGGACCAGAACGTGACCGTGATCCACCGCGCCGACGGTTCGGGTACCACCTTCAACTTCACCGACTACCTGAGCGCTGTGAGCAAGCCCTGGGCCGACACCGTGGGCAAAGGCGCTGCCGTCAAATGGCCAGCACCCTCGTCCGTGGGTGGCAAGGGCAACGAAGGCGTGGCCGCCAACGTGAACCGCGTCAAGGGTGGCGTGGGCTACGTCGAGTACGCCTACGTCAAGAAGAACAACATGAACTTCCTGCAGCTGCAGAACGCCGACGGCAAGTACGTGAGCCCGGACGACAAGACCTTCGCCTCGGCCGCCGCCGGCGCCGACTGGTTCAGCGTGCCCGGCATGGGCGTGTCGATGGTGAACGCCAAGGGTGCCGAGAGCTGGCCCATCAGCACCGCGTCGTTCATCCTGATGTACAAGAACCCGGCCGACAAGGCGCAGTCCGCCGAAGTGCTGAAGTTCTTTGACTGGGCTTTCAAGAGCGGCAAGGGCATGGCCGCCGAGCTGGACTACGTGCCGCTGCCCGACTCCCTGACCGCCGATATCCGCTCCAAGGTGTGGTCGCAGATCGCCAAGTAAGTTAGGCTGCTTCCAAATTGCATCCGCCGGTCGGTTCAGTCGGGCCGGCGGATGTTGATTTGTGGGGCCGGTCAACCACCGGATCGGAGTCAACATGAGCCTGGGAACCACGATGAGTTCGCAACCCGTGTCCATTGAACTGGACAACCCCAACATGGCGTCGATTGCCAAACGGCAACGCTTTCAGGACGTCCTGTTTCACCGCATCACACAGAGTTTCTCGCTGCTGGTGCTGATCGCCCTGATGGGCATCATCGTCTCGTTGTTCATCAACGCGTGGCCCACGTTCCAGAAGTTCGGCTTCAACTTCATCTGGCGCGTCGAGTGGGACATCATCAATGAAGAATTCGGTGCCGCGATCGCGATCGTCGGCACCATCGCCAGTGCGTCCATCGCCATGCTGATCGCTGTGCCGCTGGCCTTCGGCATCGCGCTGTTTCTCACCGAAACCTGCCCGGTGTGGCTGCGCCGCCCCTTGGGCACCGCGGTCGAGTTGCTGGCGGCCGTGCCGTCCATCATTTACGGCATGTTCGGTTTGTTCGTGTTCGCGCCCCTGTTTGCCGACTACTTCCAGGTGCCGGTGCAGAACGTGCTCGGCGGCATGCCGCTGGTGGGTTTCCTGTTCGGTGGCAGCACCAACGGCTTCGGCATTCTGGCCGCGGGCATCGTGCTGGCCTTCATGGTGTTGCCTTTCGTGGCGGCGGTGATGCGCGACGTGTTCGAAATCGTTCCCCCCATCTTGCGCGAATCGGCCTACGGCCTGGGCTGCACGACCTGGGAGGTGGTGCGTCGCGTGGTGCTGCCCTACACGCAGAAGGGTGTCATCGGCGGCATCATGCTCGGCCTCGGTCGTGCCCTGGGTGAGACCATGGCGGTCACCTTTGTGATCGGCAACGCCAACCGCATGCCCACCTCGTTGTTCTCACCAGGCACCTCGATCGCATCCACACTGGCCAACGAATTCGGCGAAGCCGCCGACTTCCACCTCTCCACCCTGTTTGCGCTGGGTTTCCTGCTGTTCGTGATCACCTTCCTGGTGCTCTCGGCGGCCAAGATCATGATGTTGCGCGCCGAGAAGGCCAAAGGCTTCTGACATGGAATTCAACAACCAACTCTACAAAAGCCGCCAGCGCGCCAACACCATCGGCCTCACCCTGTCCATGGGCGCCATGGTGCTCGGACTGGTGGTGCTGCTCTGGATCCTGAGCGTGTTGCTGACCAACGGCCTGGCCGCGCTGGACTGGAACATGTTCACGCAGTCCACCCCGGCCCCCGGCAGCGAAGGTGGTGGCCTGGCCAACGCCATTGTCGGCAGCTTGATGATGGTCGGCTTTGCGGTGCTGGTGTCCACGCCCATCGGCGTGTTCGCCGGGGTCTACCTGGCCGAGTACGGCGACGAGAGCAAAACCGCCGAACTCACCCGTTTTGTGACCGACATCATGCTGTCGGCGCCATCCATCGTGCTGGGCCTGTTCGTGTACGCGATCGCCGTGGCCACCGTGGGCAACTTCTCCGGTTGGGCCGGCAGCCTGGCGTTGTCGCTGATCGCTGTGCCGGTGGTGGTGCGCACCACCGAAAACATGTTGCGCCTCGTCCCTGGCAGCCTGCGCGAGGCGGCCTTTGCCCTGGGTGCGCCGCGCTGGAAAGTGGCCACCCTGGTCACGCTGCGCGCGGCCAAAAGCGGCGTCATGACCGGTTTGCTGCTGGCCGTGGCCCGCATCAGCGGTGAAACGGCACCGCTGCTGTTCACCGCGCTCAACAACCAGTTTTTCAGCACCGACATGGGCGCGCCCATGGCCAACCTGCCGGTGGTGATCTTCCAGTTTGCGCTCAGCCCCTACGACAACTGGATCCGCCTGGCCTGGGGGGGCGCGCTGCTCATCACCCTGTCGGTGCTGGTGCTCAACATCGTGGCGCGGGTGTTCCTGCGCGAGAAGACGCCAGGCTGAAGCCGGCACATCCGAATCCAAACATTCAAGAATCTGGACAGAACCATGCCCAACACCGCCACTGCCGCCCAGCCTGCCGTTGCCGCCAAGAACGCGCTGGAACTGCGCAACCTCAACTTCTTCTACGGCAAGTTCCAGGGCCTGAAGAACGTCAACATGAACATTCAGGAGCGCAAGGTCACCGCCTTCATCGGTCCCTCGGGCTGCGGCAAGTCGACCTTGCTGCGCACGCTCAACCGCATGTACAGCCTGTACCCTGGTCAGCGTGCCGAGGGTCAGATCAATTTCTATGGCCAGAACATCCTGGACGAGAAACAGGACATCAACCTGCTGCGCGCGCGCATCGGCATGGTGTTCCAAAAGCCCACGCCCTTTCCCATGTCGATCTACGACAACATCGCCTTCGGCGTGAAGCTCTACGAGAACCTGGGCAAGAGCGAGATGGACGACCGCGTGGAGTGGGCGCTGTCCAAGGCCGCGCTGTGGAACGAGGTGAAGGACAAGCTCAACCAGAGCGGTCTGTCGCTCTCGGGCGGTCAACAGCAGCGTCTGTGCATCGCGCGCAGCGTGGCGGTGAAGCCGTCGGTGTTGCTGCTCGACGAGCCGACCTCGGCGCTGGACCCGATCTCCACCGGCAAGGTGGAGGAGCTGGTGCACGAACTCAAGCAGGACTACACCATCGCCATCGTCACCCACAACATGCAGCAGGCCGCCCGCTGCAGCGACTACACCGCCTACATGTACCTGGGCGAGCTGATCGAATTCGGCTCCACCGAGCAGATTTTCTTCAAGCCCGCCAAGACCGAGACCGAGGACTACATCACCGGGCGTTTCGGCTGATTTCAGCCCGCGTTGAACATCGAGCAGTTCCGAGCCACAACGGGAGATATTTCATGAGCGACAAACACATTTCCAGCCAGTTCGACGCCGAGTTGAACTCCATCTCGTCCCAGGTTCTTGAGATGGGCGGTCTGGTCGAATCCCAGCTCCACCAGGCGGTCTACGCCCTGGTGCACATGAGCATGGAGTCGGCCGAGCAGGTGATCGAGAACGAGAACCGCATCAACCAGATGGAGCTGCAGATCGATCACGAGATCATCTCCACTATCGGCCGGCGCCAACCCACCGCGCGCGACCTGCGTTTTCTCATGGCGATTTCGCGCACCACGCAGAACCTGGAGCGCGCGGGTGACGAAGTCGCCCGCATCGCTCGCATGGTCAAGTCCATCATCGAAAACGGCTCACCGCGCAACCTGCCCAGCTCCGAGCTGCGGGTGGCCGCCGACCTGGCCTCGGCACTGCTGCGCAAGACGCTGGATTCGTTCGCGCGGCTGGACACCACCATGGCGGTGGCCATCATCAAGGGCGACAACGCCATCGACGATGAATACAACGGCTTTCTGCGCAAGCTCATCACCTACATGATGGAAGACCCCCGCACCATCTCGCCGAGTCTGGACCTGTTGTTCCTGGCCAAGTCGATCGAGCGCGTGGGCGACCACGCCAAGAACATCGCCGAGCAGATCATCTTCATCGTCAAGGGTGAAGACGTTCGGCACACCCCCATGTCCCAAGTCGAGTCGGTGGTCGGATGAGGAAGCTCCCACGCGTTCTGGTGGTGGAGGACGAACCCTCCATCGCCGAGCTGATCGCCGTCAACCTGCGGCACAACGGCTTCGCGCCGACCGTCGTGTTCGACGGCGTGGCCGCGCAGCGCGAGGTGGATGCGGTGCTGCCCGATGTGATCCTGCTCGACTGGATGCTGCCCGGTGAAAGCGGTGCCTCGCTGGCCCGGGGCTGGCGCAAGAACGAACGCACCAAGACCATCCCCATCCTCATGCTCACCGCGCGCAGCGACGAGAGCGACAAGGTGCAGGGACTGGACGCGGGCGCGGACGACTACATCACCAAACCGTTCTCCACCCAGGAGCTGCTGGCGCGCATCCGCGCGGTGCTGCGCCGGCGCGCGCCCGAGATCGTCAACGACTCGGTGCAGGTGGGTGAACTGGCGCTGGATGCAGGCACGTACCGCATCACGTTCCGCGGCTCCGAACTCAAGGTCGGGCCGACCGAGTTCAAGCTCTTGCATTACCTCATGAAGCACGCAGAACGGGTGCACACCCGTGGTACGCTGCTCGACAAGGTCTGGGGAGACCATGTTTTCATCGAGGAGCGAACCGTGGACGTGCATGTCAAACGATTGAGGGAATCACTGGGTGAAGCCTCCGGCATGATCGAAACGGTGCGTGGTGCGGGCTACCGGCTCACGTCGATGAACAACACCGGGCGACCGGCGCAGGGCACCCCCATTTCCGCCTCATGACCCGGCGAGCCATCGAGCTGTTGCTCCTGGTCGCCTTGGGAGCGGTGCTGGGCTGGACGCAGGATTCACCGGGATGGACGTTTGCCGGCGCCCTGGTGGGCGCGCTGGGATGGTCGGTGCTGGATGGGTTGAGGGCCCGCAGCTTTCTGCGGTGGCTCAACAAGGCCGATGTGACCCGTCAGCCCCGCCTCTCAGGCACTTGGGGCGAAATGGTGGATCGCGCCCGCAAGTTGATCAAGAAACTCGAAAAAAAGGCGCAGAGCAGCGATGCCCGCCTGGAAGACTTTCTTGCGGCCATCCAGGCATCTCCCAACGGGGTTGTGCTGCTCGATTCGGCCGGCCGAATCGAGTGGTCCAACCTCACCGCGGCCAACCAGCTGGGCTTTGATCCGCAGCGCGATCTCGGCCAGTACGTGCGCAACATGGTGCGCAACCCGGCCTTCACCGCCTACCTGGCGGGTGGGGATTTCAACCAGGAAATCCAGATCGACGGGATCGGGCCGCGTCCCTCCCAGCCGTCCAAAATTTCGCTGCAGATTCACCCCTATGGCAAGAAGCGCAAGCTCATGCTCACGCGCGACGTGACCGCGGTGCAGCTCGCCGAGACCATGCGCCGCGATTTCGTGGCCAATGTGTCGCACGAGATCCGCACGCCGTTGACGGTGCTCAGTGGCTTTGTGGAAACCATGCAGAGCATTCCGCTGGAAGAGGCCGATCGCACGCGGTACCTGGGCCTCATGAGCCAGCAGGCCCAACGCATGCAGACCTTGGTGAGCGACCTGCTCACCCTCTCGCGGCTGGAGGGCAGCCCGGCCCCCGGCCCGGGTGAGTGGATCGACGGCGAAGAGCTGCTCACGCACGTGGTCCAGGAAGCCCGGGGCCTCACCCAGGCCATCTCGGCGACACAGCACCGGATCGAACCGGTGCCCGGTCCCGCGCTCTGGGTCTCGGGTGCCAAGACCGAACTGCTCAGCGCCATGTCCAACCTGCTCAGCAACGCCGTGCGCTACACGCCGGGCGGCGGGCTCATCCAGACGGGTTGGCGCTTGCGCAGCGATGGCTGGGTGGAGTTTTTCGTGAAGGACACCGGCCCGGGCATCGCGGCAGAGCACCTGCCACGGCTGACAGAGCGCTTCTACCGCGTGGACCGCAGCCGATCGAGGGAAACCGGCGGCACCGGTCTGGGACTGGCCATCGTGAAACACGTGGCCCAGCGCCACGGCGGCCACATCGATGCCGAGAGCACGGTCGGCGAAGGCTCGCGCTTTGCGATCGCCTTGCCGCCCAACCGGGTGCGCGAGCGCATCACCGGCTGAGCCGGACTCAGTTGCCGACGCGCTGGTAGACCAGCAGGCTTTCCTTGCTGTCGGTGAGGCGGCTCACGGTGGATTTGAAGGCCCAGTGCGTCAATTCAACGCGTTGGTGCAGCGTGGCCTGGGTCGCGGGCGCCACCACCATGCTCTGGCACTGCGATCCTGCGCCACCACCACTGCGCACCAGCTTCAGCGCGCCGTGGTGCTGCAGCGCCGCTATCTGGGCCTGGCTCAATCCGTCCACCACCACGCAGCCTTGCGGGGGCACCAGGGTGGCAATGCGCCGCGAGACCGGCCCGTAGCTGCGACCAAAATCCAGCAGCGGCAGCCACAGGGTCATGAGCAGCAACCAGCACAAGGTGCTGCCCGCGGCGGGCAACACCAGGCTCTTCCACAGCGCCTGCCGGTGCTTGCCCACGCGCCACGCGACCAGCCAGAGCCATGCACCGGTGGCCACCGCACCCGCGAGGAACAACCCGATCGAAAACTCCGGCACGAAGCCGGGCGCGAGCTTGGCCACGTTGGCCGCAGGTTTGGCCGGCACGCCGGTCTGCATGGCGAACCAGATCACCCAGATGACCAGCGCACAGCCCGAGAAGAAGAGCAGGGTGAACCAGTCCACCAGCGCAGACACGCTGCGGCGCAACGTGGGCAGGGCGAAGGCGGCGAGTGCCGCCAACGCGGGCAGGGCCAGCAGCAGAGCGCGGTCGCGCTCGGGTGACAGTGCGCTGTCCACCACGCTCACCCAGGCGGCCCACAAGGGCAGGGCGACGTGGGGCCGCAGCAGCTGGTGCCGCCAGCGCCACAGCGTCCAGAGCACCAGCGGCCACGCCGGCCAGGTGAACCACACCAGCAGCTTGCCCCAGCTCTGCCACTGCACCTGCGCCAGCGCGGTCTGCAGGGCCGGTACCGGCACTTGCCCCGCCAGCGCCGACAGACCCAGGATCAGCACCAGCAGCACGGCTGCCCAGACCAGGGGATCGCGCTGCGAGGGCGCTTCATCGGACAGCCAGGCGGTGTCGGGCTCGCTGGCCTGCCGGCGCGAGACCCACAGAACCAGCAGCAGCCCACCACCCAGTGTGGCTGCGATCCAGGGTGCGCCGCTGAAGACCAGCGCGAGCAAGGCCAGCGCCCACAGGCCGACGCTGCGCAGCGGTTGCCGTTGGCCGGTGTGGGCCATGCGTGAAGCCGTCAGGAGCAACAGAGAAACCAGCGCGAGCCGTGCCAGATCGGGCGTGGTTTCGTGCGAGAGTTGGGCCAGGCCCAGGCAGGCCATCAGCGCGAGCAGACCGGCGTCGGCCAGCGCACGCGCATAGTCCGTGGGCTTGGCCTCACCACCGAAGGCAAACTGCACCGGCTGCGCGGCCGGCTGGCGCGCGAGGTGGTACACGGTGTACCAGGTGCAGAGCATGGTGAGGGCCAGCAGCAGCGCAAACGGAATGCGGACCGCAAACTCGGGCGAGAAAAAGGGCAGCAGCTTGATGAACACCGCCCCCAGCCAGTACGGCAGCGGGCCGGCTTCTTCCACCGCCACCCCCAGCACCTGCGGGCTCCACCAGCCGCTGTGACCCGCAGCCATTTCCAGCATCACGCCGAAGGCGGACACGTCGGCGTTTTTCCAGGGCTCGCGCCCCAGAAAGCCCGGCAACACATAAGCGATGCAGAACAGGAAGAGGGCGATCCGCGGCAGGCGGCGCACGGCCGACTGGGTGACGATGGCGGGGGTGGGCTGGTTCACTGCGGGAAATATACAAGGCGCCCGAGACAACGGGCCGGCAACGAGACAGGCGAAAGACGGGCGAAAAAAAAGCAGCCGGACAACCAGCTGCTTTTCTTGTGCGGGACGCAGTGCCCCGCGGGACACCGATCAGCCAGCCGCTTACTTGGCGGCAGGCGTTGCCTTGCCGTAGCGGTTGCGGAAACGCTCCACACGACCACCCATGTTGTCCACGCTTTTCTGCGTGCCGGTGTAGAAGGGGTGCGACTCACTGGAGGTGTCCAGCTTGTACAGCGGCAGCTCGCGGCCGTCTTCCATCTTGATCATCTCTTTCGTGTTGGCGCAGGAGCGGGTCACGAATTTGAAACCATTGGAGAGGTCCTGGAAGCAGACTTCGCGGTAGTTGGGGTGAATGCCGTCTTTCATGACGTGTCCTTGAGGTTCAGGTGCGGCAGCCGCAGGAAAACCATTTCCCTGTACTTGTCGCAATTAGCAAAGCCTGCGATTTTAGCAGGAATGTCCGGCTCAGCCGCCGCGCCGCATCATGTCGAAGAACTCAGAGTTGTTCTTCGTCGACTTCATGCTCTTGAGCACCATTTCCATCGCTTCGATTTCGTCCATGTTGTACATGAACTGACGCAGGATGCGGGTCTTTTGAAGGATCTCCGGCTGCAGCAGCAGTTCTTCGCGGCGGGTGCCGCTGCGGTTGAGCTGGATCGAGGGAAAGACGCGTTTTTCATACAAACGGCGGTCCAGGTGGATCTCGCAGTTGCCGGTGCCCTTGAATTCTTCAAAGATCACCTCGTCCATGCGCGAGCCGGTGTCCACCAGCGCGGTGGCGATGATGGTGAGCGAGCCACCTTCCTCGATCTTTCGGGCGGCACCGAAGAAACGCTTGGGGCGCTGCAGGGCGTTGGCGTCCACACCACCGGTGAGCACCTTGCCGCTGGAGGGCAGCACGTTGTTGTAGGCGCGGGCCAGGCGGGTGATGGAGTCCAGCATGATCACGACGTCCTTGCCGAGTTCGACCAGGCGCTTGGCGCGCTCGATCACCATCTCGGCCACGTGCACGTGGCGCGCGGCGGGCTCGTCGAAGGTTGAGGCAATGACCTCGCCGCGCACGGTGCGCTGCATTTCGGTCACTTCTTCCGGGCGCTCGTCCACCAGCAGCACCATGAGCACCACCTCGGGGTGGTTGGCCGAAATGGCGTGGCAGATGTGTTGCATCATGACCGTCTTACCGCTCTTGGGCGGCGCCACGATCAGCGCGCGCTGGCCGCGGCCAATGGGCGCAATGATGTCGATCACGCGGCCGGTGATGTTCTCTTCACTCTTGATGTCCCGCTCCAGACGCATCTGTTCCTTGGGGAACAGGGGCGTCAGGTTCTCAAACATGATCTTGTGCTTGTTGTCCTCGGGGGGCAGGCCGTTGATCTTGTCGAGCTTGTTGAGCGCGAAGTAGCGCTCGCCGTCTTTGGGGATGCGCACCTCGCCCTCGATCATGTCGCCGGTGTGCAGGTTGAAGCGGCGGATCTGGCTCGGCGAAATGTAGATGTCGTCGGTGCTGGCGGTGTAGCTGGTGTCCGGCGCGCGCAGGAAACCGAAGCCGTCGGGCAGCACTTCGAGCACGCCGTCGGCGTACACCAGCTCACCACCCTTGGCGCGCTTCTTGATGATGGCGAACATCAGCTCTTGCTTGCGCATGCGGCCGGTGTTTTCGATCTCAAGCGCTTCAGCCTGCTTGAGGACTTCAGACACGTGCAGTGCCTTGAGTTCGTTGAGGTGCATGGAATTCACTCCGGGAGGGAGTTGAGTCGGGAACCGGGGGAGGGGGCGCTGGCGTCCGGATGTCGGACGGTGCGCAGATGAGGGGCGGGGTCTGTCTCGGATCCGCCTGCGGGAAATTATGACAGGAAAAAAAGGCCGCTGAAAAGGTGCCCGGGCATTGCACCCAGGCACGCATCGAACGAAATCAGGCCAATTGCTGGTCGATGAAGGCGGTGAGCTGGGCTTTGCTCATGGCGCCCACTTTGGTGGCGGCGAGCTGACCGTCCTTGAACAGCATCAGCGTGGGGATGCCACGGATGCCGAACTTGGCGGGCACGTCGCGGTTGTCGTCCACGTTGAGCTTGGCAATCTTGAGTTTGCCGTCGTAAGAGCCGGCCACTTCATCGAGGATGGGCGCAATCATCTTGCACGGGCCGCACCATTCGGCCCAGAAGTCGACCAGGACGGGCGCCTGAGCGTCCAGCACATCGGCCTGGAAGCTTGCATCGGAAACATGTTTGATCAGGTCGCTCGCCATGATTCATCCTAAAAAACGTTGTATGGGGAGGTTAAAGTTTGGGCACGTGCGCGGGCTTCAAGCGGGCGAAGATTCGCCACCGGCCAGCCGGTCCGCGCCATTGTGACAGAAACCCCCATTTCATGACGCCAGCCAACCCGCCTTCCGAATCCGGTCTTCCCGCCTTGTTCGGGCAAGAAATCGAAGGCGGTGCCAGCGACTGGTCATCGGTGGTCCAGAACCTGTCGCAGGCATTGGCCGCGCGTGGCATCGAGCCCCGCAACGCGGTGGTGCTGGTGCCCTATGCACAACTCATGGACGTGGGTCGTCGCGCCTGGGCGACCCACCAGCCCGACGGCTTTGCGCCGCGTTTCGAGTCGAGTCGCAATTGGGCCGCGTCGCTGCAGCCCTTCATGCCGGGCGCCACCGATCTGAGCATGGACATGGCGCGCGACACGCTCGTGGCTGCGGCTTTCATCGAGCGTGTGGCGCCCGCCCGGGCCGACGCCGCGTTGCGCGCCGTGATGGTGACGCGTCTGGTGGAAGCCGCGCGGCAACTCGCGCCGCTGGCCGCTGCGGTGCCGCCAGAGCAACGCACAGCCTGGGCCGAATCGTTGCAGACGTCGCTGCTGCCGGGCCCGGCCTCGCTGCAATGGGAAGGGTTGGTCGCCACGCTGGCGCTGACCTGGGCCAGCACATCCGCCTACGCCACCGATGTGTTGTGGAGCACGCAGGCCAGCCCCGGCGTCGGGGCGCAGGCGCTGGTGGTGTTGCAGGGTTTTCAGACCGATCCGTTGGCCGCTGCGCTGCTGGCCCATTGGGGTGAGCGCGCGCTGAGCCTCTCGTGGCCTGTGGGTGGTTTCAGCGCTTTGGGGTGGACGTTGCACGCCTGCGACGACGCCGAGGACGAAGCGCAGCGGGCAGCTGCTTGCGCGATTGCGCAGGTCAATGAAGGCCATGTTCCTATGGCCCTGGTCGCCACCGACCGGCTGCTCACCCGCCGCATCAGTGCGCTGCTGCACGGCGCGGGTGTGGTTGTGCGAGACGAGACCGGCTGGAAACTTTCCACCACCCACGCCGCTGCTCAGCTCATGAGCTTGCTGCGTGCGGCTTCACCGCGTGCCTCCATGGACGAGGTGCTGGATTTTCTCAAGCAGGCGCCGCGCTGGCCCGAAGACGCTGTGCTCACGCTGGAGCAGCTGTCGCGTGAGGCTGGTGTGGCTCAGTGGCGCGCCGCCGTGCGCACAGCCAGCCTGGCGCAGGCCATGCCGCCAGGCCTGGTCGACATCCTGGGCGAACTGCAGTCGCCGCGCAGCCTGGTGCAGTGGCTGGATGCGGTGGCACAGGCATTGAAAGCCACCGGCCTGTGGGAGGCGCTTGAGGCCGACGCGGCGGGACAGCAGGCCTTGCAGGCGCTGCGCCTGGAAGAAGGGGCGGCGCGAGAGCTCTCCGAGATCGGCGAGTCCGCCGGCCAGTCGACGACGGGCCGATCCCCCGGCCGCCAGCCGCTCGCCCTGTTCGCGGCCTGGGTGCGCGACGTGCTGGAAGGCGCGACCTTCATGCCGCGCGGTACCGGCGAAGCAGCGGTGGTGATCCTGCCGATGGCGCAGATGCTCGGACGCTCCTTCGCTGCCACGGTGGTGCCGGGGTGTGACGAGGTGCACCTCAACCCCAGCCCTGAGCCGCCCGGCTCGTGGACGGCGGCGCAGCGTGAGCTGCTGGGCCTGCCCTCGCGCGAGACCTTGAGCCTGGCGGCAGCGAGTGCCTGGCAGTCGTTGTTGCGCACGCCGCGGCTGGACGTGTTGTGGCGCACGCAGGAGCTGGGTGAGCCGGTGATGCCAAGCGCCTGGGTGCTGGCGCTGCAGACCGAAGCGCCGCGCATCGGCGTCGACCCGCGCACGGCAACGGCGCTGCTCGCCGCTCCCTGCGAGCCTCCCGCGCCCTCGGCCGGCGATGTGTTGCCCGGCGCGCTCTCGGCCAGCGCCTACCAGGACCTGCGCGATTGCCCCTACCGGTTTTTCGCCATGCGCCAGCTGCGCCTGGTCGACGCGCCCGAGTTCGCGGCCGAGCCCGACCAGCGCGACATGGGCAACTGGTTGCACGCGGTGCTGCGCGCCTTTCACGAACAACGCGGCGATGCACGCCCCGGCACCGAGGCCGACCGCGCCGCGCTCGACCGGCTCGCCCTGGACACCGCTGCCGCCATGGGCCTCAACGCGGGCGAGGGCGGAGCGGGCTTCCTGCCCTATGAGGTGGTGTGGCCCGCCACGCGCGACGGCTACCTGCAATGGTTGGCCACGTTCGAAGCCACGTCCGATCGACCCGGCCCGCGCTTCGTGCAGGCCGAAGCGGTGATGACATCCGCCGTGGGCCCTTGGAAGCTCTACGGCAAGCTCGACCGCGTGGACGCACAGGACAGCCCGGAAGGCCCGATCCCGTTCGTCATCGATTACAAGACCGAGAGCCGCAAGACCACGACCGACCGATTGAAAGAGCCGCTGGAGGACGTGCAGCTGGCGTTTTACGCCGCGCTGCTGCCCGACGACACCTTGCGCGCCGCCTACCTGAGCATCAACGACCGGCCCGGCTCGGCATCGGGCGACACCGCCACCCAGCTGGTGGAACACGCCGACGTGCTGGAGGCGCGCGAACAACTGCGCGTCGGCCTCTCGCACGACATGGCCCGCGTGGCCGCCGGTCATCCCATGCCCGCACTGGGCGAAGGCCGTGTCTGCGAGTTCTGCCAGGCGCGCGGCCTGTGCCGCAAAGATTTCTGGAGCCTGGCATGAACGGGGCGGCCTACCAAATCAACGGCGCACCCGTGTCCCGCGAAGCGTTTTATGCGCTCGCCTGCGACCCGGCGCGCAGCATCGCGGTGGAAGCCTGCGCTGGTGCCGGCAAGACCTGGATGCTGGTCTCGCGCATCCTGCGTGCGCTGCTCGACGGCGGCGCGCCACAGGACATTCTGGCGATCACCTTCACCAAAAAGGCCGCGGGCGAAATGCGCAAGCGCCTGGGCGAAGAGCTGCGGCGCTGGGCCGATCTGTCGGACGCGGAGCTGGCCGGCGCGCTGCAGCAGCGCGGTCTGAGCGCGACCGACGCTGAGCGCCGCGTTCCCGAGGCCCGCAGCCTGCATGCACGCGTGACGGCCCTGGGCCGGCCGGTGCAGGTGCGCACCTTCCACAGCTGGTTTGCCGCGTTGCTGCGGGGCGCGCCGCTGTCGGTGTTGCAGGAGTTGCAGCTGCCGGTGCAGTACGAATTGCTGGAAGACGACACGCAAGCGGTGGAACAAGTGTGGCCACGGTTCTACGGTGCGCTCGCGGCCAGCCCGGCCGACCGACAGGACTTCGTGGACGCCGTGAGCGCGCATGGCCGTTTTCAGACGCAGCAGGCGCTGCGCAAGGCGCTGCAGAAACGCGTGGAGTTCGCGCTGGCCGATGCGGCGGGCGTCGTGCAGACCTCGGTGGATGCGATGGCCGAGCAGTTTCCCGAGTTCGAGAGCTTCAACGATCCGCTTCAATGGCTGGTGGACCACGCACCCACCTGCAACTTGTTGTCGGCCGCCGCCATCGCGCTCGGCCGGGCCAGCGCCGTCACGTTTGCCGCCAAGGGTGTCGAGCTGGAAAAGGCCCTCACCGGCCGCGACGGCTCGGGCGTGATCGATGCGCTGCTCACCCAGAAGAACGAGCCGCGCAAGTTCAGCGACAAGCTCGCCGGCATCGAGCAGGTGCGCGCCGCGCAAGAGCTGGCCATGCGCGCGCTGGCTGCGCGCTCACAGCACCAGGCCTGGTTGCACCACCAGCGCATGGCCCGACTCACGCGGGTGTTGCTCACCAGCTTTGCCGCGCTCAAACACGAGCGCGGCTGGGTCGACATGAACGACGTGGAGTCTGCCGCACGCCGATTGCTGGGCGACGCCGAACTCTCGGGCTGGCTGCAGCAGCGGCTGGACGCGCGCGTGCGCCATGTGTTGATCGATGAGTTCCAGGACACCAACCCGCTTCAGTGGCAGGCGCTTTACGGCTGGCTCTCGGCTTATGCCGGCGCCGGCCCGGGCGAGGCGCCTTGCGTGTTTCTGGTGGGTGATCCCAAGCAGTCCATCTACCGCTTTCGCCGCGCCGAGCCGCAGGTGTTCAAAGCGGCGCAGGCCTTCGTGGTGCAGGGCCTTTCGGGCGCGTTGCTCAGTTGCGACCACACCCGCCGCTGTGCGCCCGCCGTGGTGGATGCGCTCAACAGCGCCATGATCGCCGCCGTGCAGGCCGGGGCGTACAGCAGCGACTTCCGCCAGCACACCACCGAGAGTCACGAGCCCGGCGAGGTGGTGGCCCTGCCGCAGGTGCCTCGCAGTGCGCGCGGGCGCGGTGGCGCGGGCGGTGAAGCCACCTGGCGAGACAGCCTGGTCACGCCGCGCGTGCTGCTCGAAGACACGATGTCCGCGCTGGAAGCGCGCCAGGCGGCCGACTGGATCGCCGGCGAGATCCACTCGGGCCGCTTGAGCCCCGATGGTTTGATGGTGCTGGCGCGCCGGCGCGAGCGCCTGGCCTGGATGTTCGAGGCGCTGCGCGAACGCGGCATCGCCAGCGAGCAGCCCGAGAAGCTGGATTTGTGTGAATCGCCCGCCGTGCAGGACGTGGTGGCGCTGCTGGATGCGCTCGTGTCCACCCGCCACGACCTGAGCCTGGCGCGCGCGCTGAAGTCGCCGCTGTTTGGCTGGAGCGACGACGCGCTGGCCTGGATGGCCCGCTTGCAGCAACACTGGACCGTGCGGCCTGGCGCTGAGTCCAAGCCAGTCAAACCGTCGTGGTGGACGGTGTTGCAGCGGTTCGCAGGGCTGCCCGCCCACGAGCGCTCTGCTGCGCCGCCAGTGCCCGAGTCACTGGCCCACGACTTCACCGCCACCGCCGCGCGGCTCCTGCGCTACCAGCGTTGGGTGCAAAGCCTGCCCCCCCACGACGCACTCTCCGCCCTCTACGGCGATGGCGACGTGCTCGCGCGCTTTGCGCAAGCCGTGCCCGCGAGTCAGCGCGCGGGTGTGTTGGCGCAGCTGCGCGACCTGCTGGCCAACGCACTGGCACAGGACGGCGGGCGCTTCCTCACACCCTACCGTTTCGTGCGTGCGCTCAAGGCGGGTGGCATCAAGGCCACGCCCACGCACAACAGCGGCGCGGTGCGCCTGCTGACCATCCACGGCGCCAAGGGCCTGGAAGCTCACACCGTGCTCATGCTCGACACCGACACCGGCTCGTCGCGCCCCGAGAGCATGGGCGTGCTGATCGACTGGCCGGGCGAAGCACCCGTGCCGCGCCGCTTCGTGTTTCTGGCCAGCGAGAAGAACCCGCCGGCTTGCGCAGCCATTGCGCTCGCGCTGGAGCAGCAGGCCCGTTCGCTCGAAGAACTCAACGCCTTGTACGTGGCGCTCACCCGGGCCGAATCGCGGCTGGTGATTTCCAGCTTCGAGCCGCATGCGCGCGGCAGCGGAGCCACCACCTGGTACGAACGCCTGTTGCCGCTCTCGCAGCCGCTGGAGATTCCCGTCCCAACGGCCGGGCGCGCAACTGAAGCCACCGCAACGGCCGAAACCTTCCGCCTGCTCGCGTTGCCGGCTTTGACACGCGCGGCGATACCCAAGCCTGTGGCGCCCGAGTCAGCCGACGATGAACGCACCCGCGTCGGCCTGGCACTGCACCGCCTGCTGCAGTGGCATCCCACGCCTGCGCGCGGCTTCGACTGGACCACCGCGCACACGCAAGCCGTGGCGCGCGAATTCGCACTCAGCTCCGCGCAGGCCGCGCAGGCGCAGACCATGGCGCGGCGCATCGTGCAGGGCGAAGCCGCCTGGGCGTGGGACGATGCCGTGGTCAACCACACCGGCAACGAGGTCGACATCTTTCATGCCGGCGAGTTGCTGCGCCTGGACCGCCTGGTGCGCCGCTCCGACACCGGCGAATGGTGGGTGCTCGATTTCAAGAGCGCGGAGAATCCGGAGCAGCAGCGGGACCTGCTGACGAAAATGCAGCGGTACCGTCATGCGGTTCAAGCCGCACGTCCGGGCGCCCTGGTGCGCCTGGCCTTCATCAACCTGCACGGTCGCCTGATCGAATTGCAAGACCCATCGATCACTCCATGAGCGACTCCAACGCAACCCCATCTGTCAACGCCGACGTGGCCATCATCGGCGCCGGCCCGGCCGGTCTCATGGCCGCCGAGGTCCTGAGCCGCGCCGGCCTGGCCGTGCACCTGTTCGACGCCATGCCCTCGGTTGGACGCAAGTTCTTGTTGGCCGGCAAGGGCGGGCTGAACCTCACCCACGCCGAGCCCTTGGAGCGTTTTGTCACCCGCTACGGCGCGGCCCAAGACCACGTGCAGCCCTTGCTGCAGCACTGGGGCCCTCAGGCCCTGCGCGACTGGGCCACCGGTCTGGGCATCGAGACCTTCGTGGGCACCTCGAACCGGGTGTTCCCCACCGACATGAAATCTGCGCCCTTGTTGCGGGCCTGGCTGCACCGCCTGCGTCACCCGGGGCCGGGCGGTGTGCCGGTGGTGTTTCACATGCGCCATCGCTGGCAAGGCTGGAGCACTGGAACCGGCGGACCGCTGATGTTCCAAGCGCCGTCCGGCCAGGTGCAGGTGCAAGCCCGCGCCACTGTGCTCGCCCTAGGGGGTGCCAGCTGGGCCCGCCTGGGGTCCGATGGCGCGTGGCTGCCATGGCTTGAAGCGGCCGGCGTGGCGGTGAGCCCGCTGCTGCCGAGCAACTGCGGGTTCGATGTGCAGGGCGCTGCCGCGCACGGCATGGCGCAAGGCTGGAGCACGCACTTCCGGGAGCGTTTCGCCGGTCAGCCTTTCAAGTCGGTGGCCATCCGCGCCACCGACAGCCAGGGCCAGCAGTTCCACCGCAAGGGTGAATTCGTGGCGACCGCCACCGGCGTCGAAGGCAGCCTGGTCTATGCCGCCTCCAGCCTCCTGCGCGACGAGATCGCACGCAACGGCCAGGCCAGCTTCGACATCGACCTCCTGCCCGACCGCAGCGCCGAGCATGTGCTGGCCCAGGTGAGCCACCCCCGCGGCCCGCGCAGCCTGTCGAGCCACCTCAAGAGCCGGCTCGGGCTGGAGGGCATCAAGATGGGCATCCTGCACGAGCGGCTGGACAAGGAGGCGATGAACGATCCCGCGCGCCTGGCCGCCGCCATCAAGGCCCTGCCCCTCACGGTGAGCGCGGCCCGGCCGATCGATGAGGCCATCAGCAGCGCGGGTGGTGTGCGTTGGGATGCCTTGAACCCGAACCTGATGATCGAGGCGAAGCCGGGCTTGTTTTGCGCCGGCGAGATGCTGGACTGGGAAGCTCCCACCGGCGGTTATCTGCTCACGGCCTGCCTGGCCAGTGGCGTGGTGGCTGGGGAGGGCGTGGCGTGCTACCTTCAGCAGACCGGGCCACGCTGAAAACAGAAACGCGCCCGAGGGGCGCGTTGTACGAAGAAGGTGACGAGCCTTGACCCCGGCACTGGATTCACAGTTAGGGCTGCTTGGTTCCCCACCTGACCCGGTTGGCCGCTTCACCATGCGGGAAGGCCCGTCGAGGGTGATTGTAGGCGATGCGCTGTGACGCCGCAGGGCTTGGGCCTGCAACCCGACGCTTAGAATCGAGCGCATGTCCTATGTCGTTCTGGCCCGCAAATACCGCCCGCGCAATTTCACCGAAATGGTGGGCCAGGGCCATGTGGTGCAAGCCCTCTCGAACGCACTGACCACCCAGCGGCTGCACCACGCCTACCTGTTCACCGGCACGCGCGGTGTGGGCAAGACCACCGTATCGCGCATCCTCGCCAAGTCGCTCAACTGCCTGGGCGCCGACGGGCAGGGCGGCATCACCGCCGAGCCTTGCGGCGTGTGCCAGGCCTGCACCGACATCGACAGCGGCCGCTTCGTGGACTACACCGAACTCGATGCCGCCTCCAACCGCGGTGTGGACGAGGTGCAGGCGCTGCTGGAGCAGGCGGTCTACAAGCCGGTTCAGGGCCGCTTCAAGGTGTTCATGATCGACGAGGTCCACATGCTCACCAACACGGCGTTCAACGCCATGTTGAAGACGCTCGAAGAACCACCCGAATACCTCAAGTTCGTGCTGGCCACGACCGACCCGCAGAAGGTGCCGGTCACCGTGCTCTCGCGTTGCCTGCAGTTCAACCTGCGCCCGATGGCGCCCGAGACGGTGCAGGCGCACCTGCTGCAGGTGCTGCAGGCCGAGCAGGTGCCGGCCGACACCCAGGCCCTGCGCCTGATCTCACGCGCCGCGCGCGGTTCCATGCGCGACGCGCTCTCGCTCACCGATCAGGCCATTGCCTTCGGTGGCGGCCAACTGCAGGAGGCCACGGTGCGCCAGATGCTGGGCGCGGTGGACCGCTCGTATGTGCTGCGCCTGATCGACGCGCTGGCGCGGGCCGATGGCGCCACGGTGGTCGACACCATCGATGCCCTTCGCCTCAACGGCTTGAACGCCGCCACCACGCTGGAAGACATGACCGGTGTGTTGCAGCGCATGGCGGTGCTGCAGGCGGTGCCGGGCCGTGCACCGGTCGATGGTCTGGAAGATCCCGACGAGGTCGAGATCGAGCGCCTGGCGTCCAGCCTGCCGGTGGACGAGACCCAGTTGCTGTACAGCCTGTGCCTGCACGGCCGGGCCGAACTCGGCCTGGCCCCCGACGAATACGCCGGCCTGACCATGGTGCTGCTGCGGCTGCTGGCGTTCAAGCCCGCAGGCTCGGCAGTCGCCACGGCGGAAAAAAAAACTCTGAAAGTCGCTGAGGCCGTGCCTCCTGCGGCGGTGGTCGCTGCGCCAGCGAGTGCACCGGTGCCGCGCGCCGCACCGATGGCCGCGCCCGCCGCTCCGGTGGTGCCAGCATCCGCGCCCCAATCCGCGTCGGTCGCGCTTCCGGCAGTGGGTGCTCCAGCACCAAAACCAGCGCCGGTGCCCGCCCCAACGGGCAGGGCTTCTGCACCGCCCGAGCTGGACGAGGCACCTTGGCCCGACGACGACGGCCCGCCCTGGGATGAAAACCCCGAGACCGTGCCCACGCCGAGCCGCACTGTGGCCATCCCGGTGCGCGACGCGGGCGAGCCCGGCCGTGCAGACCAGCCGCAAGCCCGACCGCCTGCAGCACCGTCCGCGCTGGCACCGATTGCGCCCAGCGAAGAGGGCGATTTCTGGTTCGATGCCGTCATGCAGCTGGTGCGCGCCGAGGCGGTGTCGGCGCTCGTGCGCGAACTGGGCCTGCAGTCGCAACTGGTGGCGCGCGACACCGACCGCTGGGTGCTGCGCGTGGAGCGCGAGTCGCTCAACCAGGGAAACAGCCGAGAACGCCTGGCCACCGCCTTGCAGACCATCGGCCACCAGGTCCGCCTGGTGGTGGAGATCGGCACCGTGATCGACTCACCGTCGCGCCGCTTGGCGCTGGAGGCCGAGCGGCTGCAGCGCGAGGCCGAAGCGCAGATCATGGGCGATCCTTTCGTGCAAACCATGATGCGCGACTTTGGCGGCAGAATCGTGCCCGGCACGCTCAAGGCCACCCGGGCCTGAGCCTCACATTCACCCTCACCAAGAAAGACACAGCATGTTCAACAAAGGACAACTCGCCGGCCTCATGAAGCAGGCCCAGGCCATGCAGGACAACCTGAAAAAGGCGCAAGACGAACTGGCTTTCGTGGAAGTCACGGGCGAGTCCGGTGCCGGTCTGGTCAAGGTGCTCATGACCTGCAAGCACGACGTCAAGCGCATCACCATCGACCCCAGCCTGCTGAGCGACGACAAGGACATGCTCGAAGACCTGGTGGCTGCGGCGTTCAACGCCGCGGTTCGCAAGGCCGAAGAGACCTCGGCCGAGAAGATGGGCAAGATCACCGCCGGCATGCCGGGCCTGCCCGGTGGCATGAAGTTCCCTTTCTGACCGCCAGCGCATTGCATGGCCGAAGCCCATTCCCTGGAACACCTGGTTCAGGCCTTGCGCCGTCTGCCGGGGGTGGGCGTCAAGTCGGCCCAGCGCATGGCGTTTCACCTGCTGCAGCACGACCGCGAGGGCGCTCTCGCCCTCGCGCGCGCGCTGGATCACGCCGCCGCCACGGTGCAGCACTGCGCGCTGTGCCACACCTTCACCGAAGACACCATCTGCCACACCTGCCTGGACCCGCGGCGCGACCGCAGCCAGCTCTGTGTGGTGGAAACGCCGGCCGACCAGGCCGCCATGGAGCGCACCGGTGCCTACAGGGGCCTGTTCTTCGTGCTGATGGGCAAGCTCAGTCCGCTGGACAACGTGGGCCCGAAAGACATCGGTTTGCAGAAGCTGTTCGACCGCATCGACGCGCCCGCGCAAACGCCCACCGGCGGGTCCGAAGTGCGTGAAGTGATCCTTGCGACCAACTTCACCGCCGAGGGCGAAACCACCGCGCATGTGATCGCCCAGGCGCTCAAGGGGCGCGGGGTGCAGGTCACCCGGCTGGCGCGGGGTGTACCGGTGGGCAGCGAGCTCGAATACGTGGACCTGGGCACCATCGCCCACGCGCTGGTGGACCGGCGCTGAGTCACTTCGATTCACATTTACTGAAAGAGGCGAGCATGAAACTGGCGGGATTGACCGTGGCGTATTGGTGCGTGCTGGTGGCGTCCCTGTTGCCCATCGTCTGCGCGGGCCTGGCCAAGTGGGGCATGTTCGGCAAGCCCAGGGGCCAGGGCGGCTACGACAACCACCACCCGCGCCAATGGCTGGCGAAACAGACCGACTGGCGCGCCCGCGCCAACGCAGCGCAAGCCAACAGCTTCGAAGCGCTGCCGTTCTTCATGGGCGCGGTGATCATTGCGCACCAGCTCGGCGCTTCGCAGTTGCGGTTGGACGTGCTGGCCTTCCTCTACATCGTGCTGCGCCTGCTCTACATCATGATGTACGTGGCCGACCTGGCCAACGTGCGCACGCTGGTGTGGGTGCTGGCGCTGGTGGCGAACATCGCGATCCTGTTTGCCTGAGCGCAGAGCCGTTACATCGGCTTGCAAAAAACCCGGGCGGAACGCTCGGTACAAACCCGCTCAGGAATGGTCCCGATGCGGCTTTTCGCGCCGACCCGTAACCTCCCTGTATTCCTAAAGCAATACAGAGGGGGCCGTCGGGCATGCTCAAGCGCAGAGATTGGGGTCGGGTGATGGCAGCGGCGGCACTGACTGCGGGTCTGCCGGATTTGCGCGCGCAATTGGTCTTGCCACCTTCGGCGCCCCTGCCGCGCAACGCGCCCAAGCTGGTGATTGCGGTGGACAACCGCACCGACTTTTCCTGCCTTCCCCTGACCATCGCCGACCGGCTGGGCTACTTTGCCAGCGAAGGTGTTGACGTGGACGTTCGGGACTTTGCCGATTCTGCCCAGGCCATGCAGGCCTTGCTGTCCGGAGCGGCCCATGCGCTGTCGGCGCCCTACAGCAGCGCCATCGCCTGGCAGATGCGGGGCCAGTCGCTGCAGTCGTTTGTGCTGCAGGGGCGCACGCCCCAGATCGTGGTTGGCGTATCCACCAAAACGTTTTCGCACTACCGCCAGCTCGCCGATCTTCGGGGCAAGCGGGTGGGCGTGCAGGCCATCGGTTCGCCATCGCACCGCGTGGCGCGAGCGGTGTTCAGCCAGGGCGGTTTGCGCTCGACCGACGTGCAGTTTGTTGCCATACCCAACGCCTGGGCCGCCGTGTCCGCGTTTCGCAACGGCGCGCTCGACGCGATCAGCTACACCGACCCCACCATGACGCAACTGGAACAGGCGGGCGAGCTCAAGGTGGTGGCCGATACGCGCAGCGTGCGCGGCAACGCCGATGTGTTCGGTGGCCCGATGCCCTCGGCCTGCCTGTGTGCCACCAGCGACTTTCTCACCCAGTTCCCGCGCGCCAGCCAGTCCATGACAGACGCCATGGTGCATGCGCTCAAGTGGCTGCAGACGGCCGGACCGTCCGACATCATCAAGGTCGTTCCCGAGCGCTATTTCCAGGGTGATCGTTCGCTCTACCTCGCGGCTTTCAACCGGGCGCGCGAAGCCTGGTCGCCCGACGGGGTCATGCCCGCCGACGGGCCGGAGATCGCGGCGAGGCTGGTTGCCCAGTTCGACGAACCCGGCTCGATGGACCGGTTTGACCTGGCCAGTACCTTCACCAACGTGTTCGCCCGAAAGGCCAAGGCCCGTTTCCGGGCCTGAGTCCACCCGGATCAGGGCTGCTTCTTGTCGGTCCTGGCGCTGGAGGCCACGCGCGTCTTGGCGCCACTCGTTGCCACCGACTTGGTGGTTTTCTTGCTGGCGACAGCCTTGGCTTTGGTGGGACGGCCCGCGCTCTTGGCCACCTTGCGGGTGGCGCTGGCCGCCACCTTTTTGGCGGGCGTGCCGCCGGTGGCCGCCAGTGAAACCTGTTTGGGGAGCATCAGCGTCACACGCTGGCCGGGCTTGAGCGCGGCATTCACCGCCAGCTTGTTCCAGCCCGCCACACTGACCGCGCTCACGCCGTAGCGCTGCGCCAGACGCGCCAGGTTGTCGCCCTTGCGGGCCTTGACGACCGAGCGGCGCAGGACCATCTCGGGCTGCAGGTTGAGCTGGGCGTTGTCGGCCACGTGCAGGGGCACGTCGCTGTTGCGTTGTCCCGTGCGCGGCACCAGCAGACTGGAGCCCGCGCGCAGGCTCATGCGGGGGGGAATGTTGTTGACATCGCGCAATTCGGACTCGCTCATGCCCACGCGCTCGGCGGCTTGTGCCACGGTCATGGTGCTGGGCACCACCCAGGCGGTCCAGCTCGCCAGCGGCCCGGTGTGGGTCTGCAGCTTGTTCTGGAAAATGACCGCGTTGTCCCAAGGCAGCAGGATGTTGGGCGTGCCGGCGGCCATGACCACCGGTTGTTTGAGCGAGGGGTTGAGCGCGCGGAAATCCGCCTCGCTCACCTCGGCCAGACGCGCGATCAGGGCCACATCGATGTCGCGGTCGAGCGTGACGGTGTCGAAAAACGGGTGGTTGCCGATCAGCGGCAGCGTGGCGTTGTAGGCCTGTGGCCGGGCCATGATGTTCTTGACGGCCTGCAGCTTGGGCACGTAGGTGCGCGTCTCCAGCGGCATGTTGATGTCCAGGTAGCCCGTGGGCAGACCCTGGCGCTGGTTGTTCGTGATCGCTCGGTTCACATTGCCCTGGCCCCAGTTGTAGGCGGCCAACGCCAGGTGCCAGTCGCCAAAGCGGCGGTGGAGTTGCTGCAGGTAGTCCAGTGCGGCGCGGGTCGAGGCCAGCACATCACGGCGGTCGTCGCGAAAGGCGTTCTGTTTCAGGTCGAACGACTGCCCGGTGGCGGGCATGAACTGCCACATGCCGGCGGCGCGTGCGCTGGACACGGCTTGGGGATTGAAGGCGCTCTCGATGAAGGGCAGCAGCGCCAGCTCCATCGGCATGTTGCGGCGTTCGATTTCCTCGACGATGTGGAAGAGGTACCGGCTGGAGCGCTCGGTCATGCGCTGGATGTAGTCCGGGCGCGTGGCGTACCAGCGTTCCTGGTCTCGAACCAGGTCGCTGTCGAGGTCGGTCATGGCGAAGCCGCGGCGGATGCGCTCCCACAGGTCGGCCGGTGCTGCCAGCGAGGCCACCGGCGGCACGCTGGTGCTGGCCACGCCGATGTCGCTCAGCGGGATGTTGCCGGGCAGGCGGTACGAGGGCAGGCGCTGCCCGTTGGGCGCCCGGGTGACAGGTTCGTTGGCCGAGGGCGCGTGGGCGGTTGAACCGGTGTCGACCGTGGCGCAACCCGCGAGGAACAGACCGAGGGCCAGGGCCGCGGCGACGCGCCATCGGGACAGGGGGGAGGGGCGGTGAGAACCGAGAGGCGAAACGCAGGAGGGTGTCATTTGAACGTGTTTTTCCAGGTCCGTAGCGTGGCGAAGACCGACACGGCATCCGGGGTGGTGGAGGGCTCGTGGGTCTGAGCCGATCGCACCACGGCCATCTCTGCCGTGCGCAGGAAGGGGTTGATGTTTTTCTCCATGGCGATGGAGCTGGGCAGGGTGGGAAAGTTCTGGTTGCGTTGTTGCAGGCAAGTGGCTGCGTGCGTGGCGAGCACCCGATTGTCGGGCTCCACGGCTTGGGCGAACTTCAGGTTGGACAGGGTGTACTCGTGGGTACAGCAGACGCGCGTGTTGCCGGGCAGGGCGGCCAGCCGGGTGAGGGAGTCGAGCATCTGTGCTGGCGTGCCTTCGAACAGGCGCCCACAGCCGCCGGAGAACAGCGTGTCGCCGCAGAAGAGCAGCGGCGCGCCTTCCCCTTCCGCTGGTGCCGCGTAAAAGGCGATGTGCCCCGATGTGTGGCCGGGGACGTCGATCACCTCGAAGCGCAGGCCCAGCGCGTCCACGTGTTCGCCGCCGCTCACGCGCTGCAGCGGTTCGGGCATAGGCTCATGGGCCGGCCCGATCACGCGGGCGCCGGTGGCTTCCCGCAGGGCGGCGACACCGCCGGTGTGGTCCGCGTGGTGGTGGGTGATCAGGATGGTGTCGAGCTGCAGGCCGTTCTGCGCCAGCCAGGCCAGCACACCGTCGGATTCGCCGGGGTCCACCACCAGCGCGCGCTCATGGTTGTGCAGGATCCAGATGTAGTTGTCGCTGAAGGCCGGCAGGGGGAACAGTTCCATGGGGAGAATGCGTGCGCTGATGGGATGGGGACGTGTAGAGTCCGGGGGCTTTCGCGGTGGTTTGCAGTGTCGCAGACTTCAGCTGTTTCATTGCCCCTCTCAAGCCCTCCATGACCGAAAAGTTGACCGGTTTGACCGAATGGTTTCAGACCCCGCCCGGCCAGTATTTGCTGGGCTGGGAGCAGACCCAGTTCGATCTGGCGGTGGCCGATCTGTTTGGTTACAACGCCATGCAACTGGGTTTGCCCGAACTGCAGACCCTGCAGGCCAACCGCATGCCGCACCGCTGGCTGGCGCTGCCCGAAGAGCTTCAATCTGTGCTGGCAGCGGATGCGGGCGAACCGGACGCTGCGCCCGGGCAGCTGCGGGTGGCGCTGGTCACCGACGCGGCGGCCTTGCCCTTTCCGGCGGCCAGCCTGGATCTGGTGGTCTTGCCGCACACGCTGGAGTTCAGCGCCGATCCGCACCAGGTTCTGCGTGAGGTGGAGCGTGTGCTGGTGCCCGAAGGGCGGGTGGTGATTTCCGGTTTCAATCCCGCGAGCCTGTGGGGTTTGCGCCAGGGGCGTGCGCGCCTGAGTGGGCGTGTGGGTCTGCCGGGCACCCCCAATCTTTTTTTGCCGGATGCCGGCGAATTCATCGGTCCCTGGCGTCTGCGCGACTGGCTGCGCCTGCTGAGTTTTGAAGTAGAGTCGGACCGCTTTGGCTGTTACCGCCCGGCGATGAAGACCGACAAGTGGTTGCAGCGCACCGCCTGGATGGACCGGGCGGGTGCGCGGTGGTGGCCGATTTTCGGCGCGGTGTATTTCGTGGTGGCGGTCAAGCGCGTGCGCGGCATGCGCCTGCTGGGACCGGCCTGGAAGCCCAGACGCGCCGCCTCTCCAGCGCCCGTGCCGGTGGCCAACCGGCGCTGATGGCGGTCGAGCGACCGCCCCTGCCAATTCCTCACATCAGCTTCAGGAGAGCAACGTTTGAACCATGTGGTGATTTACACCGACGGTGCCTGCAAGGGCAATCCGGGCCCGGGTGGCTGGGGCGTGTATCTGCGCTCCGACGGACACGAAAAGGAACTCTGGGGTGGTGAGCGAGAGACCACCAACAACCGCATGGAGCTCACCGCCGTGATCGAGGCCCTGGCCGCACTCAAGCGTCCTTGCCGGGTGTCGCTCTACCTCGACAGCGAATACGTCCGCAAGGGGATCACCGAATGGATCCACGGCTGGAAGCGCAAAGGCTGGACCACCGCAGCCAAGCAACCCGTGAAAAACGCCGATCTCTGGCAACGGCTGGACGCGCTGGTGCACGGCGGCATCCACCAGATTGAATGGCACTGGGTCAAGGGGCACGCGGGCGATCCGGGCAACGAACGCGCCGACGGACTGGCCAACCGTGGTGTGCCGGGCTGACGAACAGCCCCGGCTCGAGGTGGGATGGCGGGAACTTCGCGCCACCCGCTGCGCTCTGCACTGCTACATTGCGTTGACTGTGAGCATGCCATCAATCCGGCACTCATCGCGTGCGCGGTTTTCGGGCACCTCCTGACCCAACCTTCAAAAAAACGACCATGGCCAAGAAAGCTGTTTATCTTGTGGTGGCGGTAGCGGGCCTTGCCCTGGCTTCCGGGGCCGCGTGGTGGCTGCAGAACCGCGAAGCACCAGCCACGGCCGGCGCGGCGCCTGCGAACGCGGCGCGCGGTGCCGGCGCCGGGACGCCAGGCGTCGAAGTGACCCGGGTCAAGGCGGTCCGGCTCCAGGACGATGCTCAGGCGGTGGGCACGCTGCGCTCGCGCCAGAGCGTCACGCTCAAGCCCGAGGTCAGTGGTCGCGTGGCCCGCATCGCGTTTGCGGATGGGGCACAGGTGAAGACGGGCCAGTTGCTGGTGCAACTGGACGACACCTTGCAGCGCGCAGAACTCAGCCAGGCACAGGCCCAGCTGTCGATCGCCCGTGCCAACCTCAAGCGCAACCAGGAACTGGTCGCGGAGAACTTCGTTGCCACGCGGGTGGTGGAGGAAAGCCAGGCCAACCTGCAGGTGGCCGAGGCCCAGGTGGCGCTGGCCACGGCGCGCATGCAGCGCATGCGCATCACCGCGCCCTTCAACGGCACGGTGGGTTTGCGCAGCATCAACCTGGGCCAGTTTGTGGGCGATGGTGACGATCTGGTGAACCTGGAAGACACTTCGTTGCTCACCGTGGATTTCCGCTTGCCCGAGCGTTACCAGAGCAGCATCGCGACCGAACAGGGTGTTCAGGTGCAACTCGACGCACTGCCGGGCAAGAGCTTCGAGGCCAAGGTGCTGGCGGTGGACCCCTTGCTCGATGCCAACGGCCGTTCGATTTCCGTGCGCGCGGTGATGCCCCGGACACCCGGAGCCGATCTGCGTCCGGGCATGTTTGCGCGGGTTCTGATCGTGTTTTCGGTCAACGACGCAGCGCTGGTGGTCCCCGAGGAAGCGATGGTGCCCCAGGGCGGCAAGCAGTTTGTTTTCCTGCTCGAGGAGCAAGGTCAGGGCGATGCAAAGAAGCTGGTGTCGCGGCGGGTCGAGGTCCAGCCCGGCGTGCGCCGCGGCGCCGAGGTGCAGATTGTCAAGGGCGTGAGCGCTGGCGACACGGTGGTGGTCGCGGGTCAGCAGCGACTGCAGCGCGACGGCACCGCTGTGCGCGTGGTCAACCTGGCCCCTGCCACAGACGCCGCGCCGCAGGCTCCCAAGTCCACCACGCCCTGACACGCCTCGAGCCACCGGAGCCCCCATGCAATTGCCTGAAATTTCCATCCGGCGACCGGTGTTCGCCACCGTGCTCTCGTTGCTGGTCCTGCTGGTGGGCCTGGTCGCATTCAACGGTCTCACGGTGCGTGAGTACCCCCGCATCGACGAGCCCAATGTCACGGTCAGCACCACCTTTGGCGGCGCTTCCAGCGAGGTCATCGAAACGCAGGTGACCAAGGTGCTGGAGGACTCCCTGGCCGGCATCGAGGGGGTGGACATCATCACCTCGATCAGCCGCCAGGAAGAAAGCCAGATCACGGTGCGCTTCAAGCTTGAGCGCGATCCCGACTCGGCCGCGGCCGATGTGCGGGACAAGGTCAGCCGCGTGCGACAGCGCCTGCCGCAGGACGTGGACGAGCCGGTGATCGCCAAGGTGGAGGCGGATGCACAGCCTGTGATCTGGCTGGCGCTCAACTCGGATTCGATGTCGACGCTGGAGCTCAGCGATCTGGCCAACCGCATCGTCAAGCCGCGTTTGCAGACGGCCCCCGGAGCGGCCGATGTGCGCATCTTCGGCGAGCGCCGGTACTCCATGCGCGTCTGGCTCGATGCCGACCGCCTGGCCGCTTACAGCCTCACGGTGCAGGACGTGGAAGACGCCCTTCGCAGGTCCAACCTGGAAGTGCCGGCCGGTCGCATCGAGAGCGCCCAGCGCGAATTCAACGTGACGGCGGCGACCGACCTGCAGACGCCCGAGCAGTTTCGCGAGATCGGCGTGCGCACCGTCAACGGCCAGACCATCCGCATCGGCGATGTGGCCCGCGTCGAACAGGCACCCCAGGACGAACGGACATCGGTGCGCTACAACGGGCGCGAGGCGATTTCGCTCGGTGTCATTCGACAGTCCACCGCCAACCCGCTGGACCTGTCGGCCGGCGTGCGGGACATGCTGCCGCGGATCGTGGCCGACCTGCCCGAGGGCGTGCGTGTCGAGGTGGCCAACGACAACTCGATCTTCATCGACCGATCGATCAAGGCGGTGTACACCACCATCGCTGAAGCCGCCGTCCTGGTGGCGCTCGTGATCTTTGTCTTTCTGCGGACCTTGCGCGCTTCGATCATTCCACTGGTGACGATTCCGGTGAGCCTGATCGGCTGTTTCGCCCTGATGGCGCTGTTCGGTTTCTCCATCAACACGCTCACGCTGCTGGCGCTGGTGCTGGCCATCGGCTTGGTGGTGGACGACGCCATTGTGGTGCTGGAGAACATCTACCGGCACATCGAAGAAGGCATGGAACCGTTCGCCGCGGCGATCAAGGGCGCGCGGGAAATCGGCTTCGCGGTGGTGGCCATGACCTTGACCCTGGCAGCGGTGTATGCGCCGCTGGCTTTCACGCCGGGGCGCACCGGGCGGCTCTTTGCCGAGTTCGCGCTGGCGCTGGCCGGCGCTGTGGTGGTCTCCGGCTTCGTCGCCCTCACGCTCTCGCCCATGATGTGTTCCAAGCTGCTCAAGCACAACCCCAAGCCGGGGCGCTTCGACACCTTCATGGAGCGGCGTCTCACGGCGCTCAGCAATGGTTATGAGCGTTTGCTCGGGTGGTCGCTCAAGGTGCGCTGGCTGGTGGTGGCGGTGATGCTGGTCAGCGCGGCGGGCAGCTGGTTGCTGTTGCAGGGCACGCGCCAGGAACTTGCGCCCATGGAGGACCGCGGTGTCGTGCTGGCCTCGATCAACGGTCCCGATGGCGCAACCCTGGCCTACACCCGCAAGTACGCCGAAGCCATCGAAGGCATGGGACAGAACATCCCCGAATTCGAACGCATCTTCACCATCGTGGGCAACCCCTCCGTGGCCCAGGGCAGCGTGATCATGCGCGGCAAAGCCTGGGAGGACCGCGACCGCACGACCATGGAGATCGCACGCGAACTCGCGCCCAAGATCGCGGCCTTGCCCGGTATCAGCGCCTTTCCCATCACGCCGCCATCGCTGGGCCAAGGCTTTCGCGAGCGTCCGATCAACTATGTGATCGTGACCGGCGACTCGTATGAGAACCTCGCCCGCGTGGTGCGCCAGTTCCAGGACAAGCTCGCACAGAACCCCGGCTTTGTGCAGGTGGACACCGACCTGCGGCTGAACAAGCCCGAAATCCGCATGGATGTGGACCGCGAGCGCGCCGCCGACATGGGCGTGACGGTGGACGCCATCGCCCGCACCGTGGAAACCATGCTGGGTGGGCGCACCGTGACGCGTTACAAGCGCGACGGTGAACAGTACGACGTGATCGTGCAGACCGAGTCGTCGAACCGCAGCACGCCCGAGGACATCGATCGGCTGTTTGTGCGCGGGCGCGGTGACGCCATGATTCCGCTGGCCTCTCTGATCACCACGCGCGAGGTCGTGGTGCCGCGCGAGCTCAACCACTTCGGGCAGCGTCGCAGCGCCTCCATCACGGCCAACCTGTCGCCCGACTATTCCATGGGCGAGGCGCTGGACTTCATGGACGCCACGGCGGCCGAACTGCTGCCCGCGGGTTACACCACCGACCTGAACGGCCAGAGCCGGGAGTTCCGCAACTCGTCGGGTTCGCTGGCGATCGTGTTCGTGCTGTCGCTGCTGTTCATTTATCTGGTGCTCGCGGCCCAGTTTGAAAGCTTCGTCGATCCCTTCATCATCATGCTCAGCGTGCCGCTGTCCATGCTGGGTGCGCTGCTGGCGCTCAAGTTCACCGGCGGCACGCTCAACGTGTTCAGCCAGATCGGACTCATCACGCTGGTGGGCCTGATCACCAAACACGGCATCCTGATCGTGGAGTTCGCCAACCAGTTGCGCGAGCAGGGCGTGGACAAGCTGGAAGCGGTCAAGCGCTCGGCAGCCTTGCGCCTGCGTCCCATCCTCATGACCACCGGTGCCATGGTGCTGGGTGCCATTCCATTGGCGTTGGCCACGGGTGCGGGCGCCGAGAGCCGCCAGCAGATCGGGTGGGTGATCGTTGGCGGCATGAGCCTGGGCACCTTGCTCACCATCTTTGTGGTGCCAACCATGTACACGCTGCTGTCGCGCACCAAGTCTCACCAGCCGCCCGTGCCTGCGGATGGCCCTGTCGAGGTGGTTCCGGCGAAGTAGGACGCTTTCGTTGACGTGATGTCGGCACGCCCGGTCAAGGGTGCCAACGCGCTCGCCGATGACCGGAACCACCGGCGAGAGAAAACTCAGATCACCCCGGAAAACATCATCACGTCCACGCTGTCGCCAACAGCGACGTTGCCTTGCGAATGCTGCAAGACGATGAGTCCATTGGCCTCCACCATGGAGCTCAACACCCCCGACCCCTGGTTGCCGGTGATGCGAACCGTGAGCGAACCGTCGCCCGCCCGGCTCACGATCCCGCGCTGGTATTCGGTGCGTCCGGGTTTCTTGCGCAGCGGCTCCAGGCTCTTCGCCTGCAAGAGCACCGGCGACGTGGCCGCGCCACCCATGAGCCGCTGCAGGGCAGGGCGCACGAAGGCCAGGAAGGTGACCATCACGGCCACCGGATTGCCCGGCAGACCAAAGAGCAGCGACGATTTGCCGCGCTCGGTGATGCGGCCCACCGCCATCGGGCGACCTGGCCGCATGGCAATGCGCCAGAACGCCACGTCGCCCAGCTGCTTCATCATGGCCTTGGTGTGGTCGGCCTCGCCCATGCTCACACCGCCGCTGGTGATGATCGCGTCGGCCAGCGTCGCGGCACTGCGGAAAGCGGCTTCGAGAAGTGCAGGTTCGTCACGCACCACGCCCATGTCGATCACGTCCACACCCAAACGCTTGAGCAGGCCGAAGACGGTGTAGCGGTTGCTGTCGAACACGGCGCCTTCGCGGATGGGTTCACCCAAGGTCAGGATCTCGTCGCCGGTGGAGAAGTAGGCCACCCGGATTCTGCGGAACACCGTGACGGTGGGTAGGCCCAGGCTGGCGATCAGGCCCAGCGCGGCGGGGCCGAGCGTCTGACCCCGGCGCAGCGCCGGCTGGCCAGCCATGAGGTCTTCGCCGAGCAGGCGGCGGTTGTCGCCGGCTGCCACCACGCCGGGCGGAATCTCGACCCTGTCGCCCTCGACCTTGACGAACTCCAGCGGCACGACCGTGTCCAGCGCAGCCGGCATGATGGCGCCGGTCATGATCTTCAGGCACTGGTCGGCGCCCAGGGCGCCCGTCCACGCTTTGCCCGCGAACGCTGTGCCGGCCACGCGCAACGTCAGCGGCTGCCCGGGTTGAAGCCGCGCGCTGTCGAACGCGAAACCATCCATGGCCGAGTTGTCGTGGGGCGGCACGCTGATGGGCGAGACCACGTCCGTGGCCAGCACACGGTCCAGCGCCTCGAACACGCTCACCGCTTCGGTGGCGGTCACCGGCTGCACCAGTTGGGCGAGGAATTCGTTGACGCGGTCCGCGCTCAGCGCTTGCGGGTCGTAGCCCTGCAGTTCGGCCGCGATCTGCTCGATCGTCTTCATGGCATCAGCCCTTTTCCAGCGCGTGCAGTTCGGCCAGGGTGTTGGTGTTGTGAAAAGCGCGCGGGTCGTCGCCGGGCTGGTTGAACGGCACGATCACGGTCTTGTGCTGTGCGGTCCACGCGTCGATCTTGCGACCACCCGATTGTGTGAAGGCGACCAGGCTTTCCAGCAGGTCCACGCGCATCAGGCAGAACACCGGTTGGGGACGCAGCTGCCCGTCTTCTTCGAGTGCGGCGGCCATGGCGATCTCGGTGTCCTCGTCTTCAAACGCCCGCGCCAGGCGCTGCGCCAGGTCCAGGGGGAAGAGCGGTGTGTCGCAGGGTGCCGTGAGCAGGTAGGGCGTCTCGCAGCGTTCCAGCCCGGTCAGGAAGCCCGCCAGCGGCCCGGGAAAGTCGCTCAGGGTGTCGGGCCACACGGGCGCGCCAAAGGCTTCGTAGGCGGCCAGGTTGCGGTTGGCGTTGAGCATGAGCTCACCCACCAGGCCGCCTTCCTGCATCTGCAGGCGCAGCACCGTGTGCAGGGCCAGCGGCGTGCCGTTGAAGTTTTGCAGGCCCTTGTCGAGCCCGCCCATGCGGGAGCCGCGTCCGCCTGCGAGAACCAGGCCTGTGATTTCGTTGTTGTGGATCATGTTGTGTGAGGGCCGCTGCGCCGGGCCGCCCCAAGCAAGGCCAGCCCCCTCGGGGGGCAGCGACCCGCGCAGCGGTGGAGCGTGGGGGTCATTGTTTATCCGCCGATGTAGCTCATCTCGACTCTGCGGGTACCTGTGGTCGCATCGGGTGGCAAGCTCGCGCGCAGTTCGGAATACCGGTCGCTGCGTCCCTGCCAGATGGCGGCGATCGCGCTGCCCAATTGTTCGTCGGTGGCGCCGCCGCGAATCAGCGGGCGCAGGTCGTGGCCCTGGCTGGCGAACAGACACAGGTAGAGCTGCCCTTCGGTGGACAGGCGCGCGCGGTTGCAGTCGCTGCAGAAGGCCTGGGTCACGCTGCTGATCACGCCGATTTCGCCCGCACGCTCATCGTGCTTTCCATCTTGGTCGGCGTAGCCCCAGCGCTCGGCGGTCTCGCCCGGCGCGGCCGCGCCGAGCTGCACCAGCGGCAGCTCGCGGTGGATGCGTTGCACCACCTCGGCGCTGGGCAGCACTTCGTCCATGCGCCAGCCGTTGGTGGCGCCCACGTCCATGTATTCGATGAAGCGCAGCACGATGCCGGTGCCCTTGAAGTGGCGCGCCATCGGCAAGATTTCGTGGTCGTTGGTGCCGCGCTTGACCACCATGTTGACCTTGATCGGCCCCAGGCCCGCGGCCTGAGCGGCTTCAATGCCTTCGAGCACGTCGGCCACCGGAAAGTCGACGTCGTTCATGGCGCGGAAAATGGTGTCGTCCAGGCCGTCCAGGCTCACGGTGACGCGCTGCAGGCCGGCGGCCTTGAGCGCGGCGGCCTTGCGCTTGAGCAGCGAACCGTTGGTGGTGAGGGTGATGTCCAACGGCTGGCCCTCCAGGGTGCGCAGCGCGGCCAACTGTTCGATCAGGATCTCGAGGTTCTTGCGCAGCAGTGGCTCGCCACCCGTGAGCCGGATCTTCTGCACGCCGTGGCCCACGAACTGCGTGGCCACGCGCGTGATTTCCTCGAACGTCAGCAAGGAGGTGTGCGGCAGGTACGCATAGTCCTTGTCAAAGATTTCCTTGGGCATGCAGTAGCTGCAGCGGAAATTGCAGCGGTCGGTCACGCTGATGCGCAGATCGCGCAGCGGGCGGCCCAGCACGTCGCCCAGCAGGCCGGTGGGTGCCACCGGTGTGGTGGGAATGCGCGCCACGGTGTTGACGAGGCGCTGATCGATCAGGGGGATGACACGTTCGGACATGGGGTCATTATCGATGACACCCCACGGGGTAGCGCTGTGGTCGTTCGCTCAACCCGCCCCGACGCGCGTGTACTGATCGGCATGGTTGCTGAGCCAGTTGTTCGAGAGATCGCTCGACTGCTGGTTGGGGTGGAAGTCGGGGCGGAAATAGGCGCGCCAGGGTTTGAAGCTGCTGCTCAGCAGGCCGTTGCGGCCCAGCAGGTGACGCGCCGCGCTGCGCCACGTGGACCAGCGCCACAGTGTGCCGTCCTTGTGCAGGTTGAGCACGGTTTGGCGCAGGGCGTCGGTGAGAAAGAACACGGTGACGCGGCGCATCCACTTCATACGCCACGCCTGGCTGCCACCCAGGGCCTGGTAGAGGTCGAATGCTGTGCATTTGTGCTCCGACTCTTCGGCGCTGTGCCAGAGCCAGAGGTTTTTCAGTCGCGGTTCGGTGTTGTGGAACACATCGGTGTGAGAGAGCAACCATTCGGCGAACAGCGCGGTGAAGTGTTCGTTGGCCGCTGTGATGGCCAGGTGATGGCGCGGGTCGGAACCCGCCAGCAGCTTCATGCGCTCTTCGATGCGCGGCCCCCAGGTGTTCACCAGCCCGTGCTTCTCCACCTGGGCATTGAACAGGGCGTGGATGCGCCGGTGCGTGGCTTCCTGGCCCACGAAGCCTTGTACCTCGGCCTGCCACGCGGTTTGCTGCTCGGGCGGCAGACCCTTGGCGCCGTGGCGCACCGAGTCCAGAAAGAACTGTTCACCCACCGGGAAACTCATCGACAGGGCGTTGAACCAGGCGGTGAGAAAGGCGTCGTTCGCGCACCAGTGTCGCGCCACGGGTTGTTCCAGGTCGATCAGGAGGCGGCGGACGGTGAGGGTGGTCATGGTGCGGCTTTGGATGGCGTGGTCGGAGTGGTACGAGTCGGTACCACAAGGCACGATGGTGCGCGCCGAAGACCGGTCTGTCAAGCCGAGCGCCTAAGATCGCGCCACATGAAGCTGAAGCATCCACCCGGCGCTGACAACGCCTCGAACGAACACCGTGCCCGTCTGCTGCAGGCCATGGCCAACGTGGCGGCCGCGCAAGGGTTGGCAGCCACCTCCATTGCCGCGGTGGTGGCCGAAGCCGGGGTGTCCAAGCGCACTTTCTACGAGCATTTCGCGGACAAGGATGCGTGTTTCCTCGAGCTCTACCGGGCCGCCAGCGCATCGGCCCTGCGCACGCTGCGCGACTCGGTTCAGTCGGAGCGTCCCTGGCAGGACCAGGTGGAGCACGCGCTGGGCGCCTACCTCGAGCACCTCTCGGCCGGGCCTCAACTCATCCGCATGCTGTTCGTGGAAATTCACCACCTGGGCGCCGCGGGGGCCCAGGTGCGGCGCGAGGTGATGCAGCACCTGGCCGACTTCATGCGGGAGACGATCAACACACAGGCCCCGGTGCTCACGCCCACGATGGCCATGGCCGCGGTGGGGGGCATCCACGAGCTGGTGTTGCAAGCCATCGAACGCGGCGAGGCGGCACAGCTGGACCGACTCACGCCGAGTGCGGGGGCCGTGGTGCGCCTGCTGGCCGCCGCGCCAATGGCCGCCACCACCATCAAAAACGGCCCACCGAAGTGAGCCGTCCGAGTGGTCGCGAGACCGATCAGGCCGCCATCGGCAGCAGGGGCACGATCAGCAGCGCCACGATGTTGATGATCTTGATCAGCGGGTTCACGGCCGGGCCGGCGGTGTCTTTGTAGGGGTCGCCCACGGTGTCACCGGTGACGGCGGCCTTGTGCGCCTCGCTGCCCTTGCCGCCGTGATGGCCGTCTTCGATGTACTTCTTGGCGTTGTCCCAGGCACCGCCGCCGGTGCACATGGAGATGGCCACAAACAGGCCGGTCACGATGGTGCCCATGAGCAAGCCGCCCAAAGCCTTGGGGCCGAGCAGCACGCCCACCAGGATCGGCACCACCACCGGCAGCAGCGACGGGATGACCATTTCCTTGATGGCCGCGGTGGTCAGCATGTCGACCGCGCGACCGTACTCGGGCTTGGCCGTGCCTTCCATGATGCCGGGAATCTCCTTGAACTGGCGACGCACCTCCACCACCACCGCACCGGCCGCCCGGCCCACGGCTTCCATGGCCATCGCACCGAACAGGTAGGGGATCATGCCGCCGATGAACAGGCCCACGATCACCATCGGGTCGCTCAGGTCGAAGGTGATCTGGTGGCCGTAGGTTTCCAGCTTGTGGGTGTAGTCGGCGAACAGCACGAGCGCGGCCAGGCCGGCGGAGCCGATGGCGTAGCCCTTGGTCACGGCCTTGGTGGTGTTGCCCACGGCGTCCAGCGGGTCGGTCACGTCGCGCACGCTGCTGGGCAGCTCGGCCATTTCGGCAATGCCACCGGCGTTGTCGGTGATGGGACCGTAGGCGTCGAGGGCCACGACGATGCCGGCCATGCTCAGCATGGCGGTGGCGGCGGTGGCAATGCCGTACAGACCGGCCAATTGGTAAGAAGCCAGGATGCCGACGCAGACGAACAGCACGGGCCAGGCGGTGGAGCGCATGGACACGCCCAGGCCGGCAATGATGTTGGTGCCGTGGCCAGTGGTCGAGGCTTGCGCGATGTGCTTGACCGGCGAGTACTGCGTGCCGGTGTAGAACTCGGTGATCCAGACCAGCGCGGCGGTGAGCACCAGACCCACGGCGCAGGCGCCGAACAGGCGCATCTGGCTGCCCGTGGCGGTGATGGCGTTGTCCGGCATGACCATGGTGGTCACGAAGTAGAACGCGATCAGCGAGAGCACGCCGGCAATCGCCAGGCCCTTGTACAACGCGGGCATCACGTTCTTCATGCCTGGGCTGGCCTTCACGAAGAAGCAGCCCACGATGGAGGCCAGGATGGACACGCCGCCGAGCACCAGTGGGTACAGCACGGCCTGCATGGGCGCGGCGGAGACCATGAGGGCGCCGAGCACCATGGTGGCGATCAGCGTGACCGCGTAGGTCTCGAACAGGTCGGCGGCCATGCCGGCGCAGTCACCCACGTTGTCGCCCACGTTGTCGGCGATCACGGCGGGGTTGCGCGGGTCGTCCTCCGGAATGCCGGCCTCGACCTTGCCCACCAGGTCGGCGCCCACGTCGGCGCCCTTGGTGAAGATGCCGCCACCCAGGCGCGCAAAGATCGAAATCAGCGAGGAGCCGAAGGCAAAGCCGATCAAGGGGTTGAGCAGCTTGGCCAGGTTCTTGTCGGGCGTGAAGTTGCCGTTGCCCACGAGGAACCAGAAGAAGCCCGCCACGCCCAGCAGACCCAGACCGACCACCAGCATGCCGGTGATGGCACCACCGCGAAAAGCCACGTCGAGTGCCGGACCGATGCCCTTGGTGGCGGCTTGCGCGGTGCGCACGTTGGCACGCACCGAGATGTTCATGCCGATGAAGCCGCAAGCGCCCGAGAGCACGGCACCGAGCACGAACCCGATGGCGCTCTGGCCATCGAGGAAAACACCGATCAGGATGGCGAGCACCACGCCCACGATCGCAATCGTCTTGTACTGCCGGGCGAGATACGCCGCCGCGCCGGTTTGAATCGCCCCGGCGATTTCCTGCATGCGGGCATTGCCCGCGTCTTGAGAAAGAATCCAGCTGCGCGACCAGAAACCGTACGCCACGGCCACAAGCCCACAGACCAACACGAATATCAGCGCTGATTGACCAACCATTGAATCGCTCCTCGTTGTTTCGACTTGGAAGGGGCAACGCCGGTGGGTTGCCCCCGCTGCGTTGCTTCCTCGCTGCCGGTTGCGCTGCGTTGCGCAGCGTTGAAACAGGGCGATTGGCCAACGTTGCCAATTTAGCGGCAATTCAAGGCAGCGAGGAGAAAGCGAGCCGGTAAGTCAGCTTCGAATCAGTAAAATCAGGGTAAATCCTAGGCGTGCACAACGCATGAGACACGCCAGATGCCTCCCCAGAAGGCAGCGGGCTTGCACTGGCTGCTTCAGTTTTCAACCAACCACCCTCAAGAACATGTCCCTCGACAACGTCTCCGCTGGCAAGAACGTGCCCGAATCTTTCAACGTGATCATCGAAATCCCGATGAACGCCGATCCGATCAAGTACGAAGTGGACAAGGAAACCGGCGCGATCTTCGTGGACCGTTTCATGAGCACGGCCATGCACTACCCGACCAACTACGGTTACGTGCCCCGCACCATCTCGGGTGACGGTGACCCGGTGGACGTGCTCGTGATCACGCCCGTGCCGCTGATCCCCGGTGTGGTGGTGCCTTGCCGTGCCATCGGCATCCTGAAGATGCAGGACGAGGCCGGCGAAGACGGCAAGGTGTTGGCGGTGCCGATCGACAAGATCCTGTCGATCTACACGCAGTGGCAGAAGCCCGAAGACCTGAACCCGATGCGCCTGAACACCATCCAGCACTTCTTCGAGCACTACAAGGATCTGGAGCCGGGCAAGTGGGTCAAGGTGATCGGCTGGGAAGGCAAGGACGCCGCCCACAAGGAAATCGTGGACGGCATGGCCGCCTACGAAGCGAAGAAGGGCTGATCAACCCGCAGACGGGTCGGGCAATACGTCGTTCAACACCGGCAGGTTGTCGCCAGGTCTCAGGGTCTTGAAAGGGCCCTGCAGACTCGCGCCTTCGTAGAGTTGCATCCGCCGCGCCGAGAGTGAGCCGGTGGACACGCCGCTTCTGGACACGTACGCCATGCCCTGGCATTCCAGGCTGGTCTCCACCGCGCTGCCGCCGGCAGCGCCCAGATGGCCAAACAGGTACAGATCGCCCAGCACGCGGATGCGTCCGCGCACCACGGCGCCGGTCCAGATGATCAAAGGTCCGTTGACGCGGATGTGGCCCGAGATTTCTCCCTGCACGAGCAGCCCGCCGTTGAACTCCAGTTCACCATGGAGCTTGCCGCCGGCCGCCACGCGGTTGACCACGTTCATGGCCACCGGATCGATGGTCAGCGTGTCCTGTGGCGTTTTCAGTTCCATGGCCAGCGCCCCACCCACGTGGCCGGCAACCAGCCGGAACTGGGGAGCCACACGATGGCCCAGAACACCGCGCTGCCCATCACCATCACCAAGCCCAGCAGGGCGATGAGCAGTGCGTGGCGTTCCAGCCAGCGGCGCAGCCGTTTGGGCCGGCGCCGGGGTGTTCCGGCGGGCGTGTCGAGGTGATCCAGCACGACCCAGCTTCTCCAGCCCTCGCTCAGGCCCACGTTCCCACGGGCGAGTGACACCTCCAGGCCCTGCGTCGAAGCAGGAGCGATGCCCTGGCGGCGTCCCAGCAGCACCGAAAAAGGCGCGCCCACGATGCTGTGGGTGAAGAAGGCGTCGGTTTCGTCCATGGCGACCGAGTTTAGCGGTGCGGGCGGTGCCGACATTTCACAACTCCGTGATGGGCGGAGCCACGTCCCTCACTGCGAGGCCCGCCTTGAGCGGATTGCGTTGGGCCAGGTGGTCCATGTACTGGCCAATGCCCTGGCCTTCGCGTTCGAGGAAGCGCTGAACCGCGTCCGCAAACGAGGGGTGGGCCAACCAGTGCGCGCTGGTGGTCTTGACCGGTAGCAGGGCGCGTGCCATTTTGTGTTCGCCCTGGGCACCACCCTCGAAGCGCACGAACCCGTGTTCGATGCACCAGGCCAGCGGCGCGTAGTAGCAGGCCTCGAAGTGCAGACAGTCCACCCGCTCCAGCGCACCCCAGTAACGGCCGTAGGCCACACGGGCGGCTTCGTCGATGCCGATCAGGCTGCAGGCCATCGCCTGGCCGTCGCGCTCGGCCACGAACAGCAGCCAGTGCTGCGGCATGGTCTGGGCCATGCGGCGGAAGAAGTCGCGGTTGAGGTAGGGCGCGTTGCCGTGTTCGAGGTAGGTTCGCTCGTAGCAGCGGTAAAAGAAGTCCCAATCCGCCTCGGATATGTCCGCTCCCCGTGACCAGCGAAAGGTGACGCCGGCGTCGGTGACCTTGCGCCGCTCCTGGCGGATCTTCTTGCGCTTTTCCTGCTGCAGGCTGCTCAGGAAGTGGTCGAAGCTGGTGAACAGTGCGCCAGAGGTTTCGCCGCCGGGCCGCCCCAAGGCGAAACCCGCCCCCTCGGGGGGCAGAGAATCCAACGAAATGGAGAGCGTGGGGGCCACGTTCTTCCAATGAAATTGCACCGTGTGGCGCAGCATCATCCCGGCGTCCTCGCACGCCTTCACGTCTTGAGGTTGTGCGAACAACAGGTGGACCGACGACAGCTCTTCGTCGCGCACCCGCTGGATCAAAGCTTTCACCAAGGCGGTGCGAGCGGCTTCGTTGCGCGCCAGCAGCCGCGCCCCCGGCACGGGCGTGAACGGCACGGCCACCAGCGCCTTGGGGTAGTAGTCCAGCCCGTGCTGCGAATACGCGTTGGCCCAGGCCCAGTCGAACACGTACTCGCCGTACGAATGGTTCTTGAGGTACATGGGACAGGCGGCCTGAAGTTCGTCGCCTCGCCACAGCGTCACGAATTGCGCTTGCCAGCCCGCGCGGGGTCGCGCGCTGCCGCTCTCGTGCATGGCCGTGAGGTATTCGTGCCGCATGAACGGGCTGGGGTCTGCCTCATGCGCCAGCAGGGCGTTCCACGCGGACTCTGCGATCTGCGACGGGGACGAAAACACCCGGGTGACATAATCGATTTCACCCACCTGCGGCTCCGTCCAACAGCGAGCCCAAGGCCCATTTCGCAACGTTTTCAGACCCCATGACTCTTTCCATTTGCGTGGCCCAGCTCAACTTTGTGGTGGGCGACATGGCGGGCAACGCCCGGAAGGTGATCGATGCCGCCGAGAAGGCCCACGCCCGCGGCGTGAACCTGCTGCTCACGCCCGAACTCGCCCTGTGCGGCTACGCCGCCGAAGACCTGTACCTGCGCCCCGCGTTCATCGACGCCTGTGATGATGCCCTCAAAACCCTGGCGGCCGGCACCGCCCACCTCAAAGGCCTGCACATCGTGGTGGGACATCCCGCCCGTCCGGGGCTGGCCGGTGGCCAGCGGCGCGAACGCAGCGTGTCCGTGGCCCACCTGCACAACGCCGCCAGCGTGTTGCATGGAGGGGCCGTGACGCACACCTACGCCAAACGCGAGCTCCCCAACTACCAGGTGTTCGACGAACGCCGTTACTTCGTGCCGGGCCATGACACCTGCGTGTTCGACGTGACCGGCAGTGACGGCCAGTGCGTGCGCGTGGGCCTGCTGATCTGCGAAGACGCCTGGTTCGACGCGCCCGCGGCCGATGCGAAAGCGGCTGGCGCCGAGCTGCTGGCGGTCATCAACGCCTCACCCTTCCACGCCGGCAAGGGCGGCGACCGGGAATCCGCCATGCGCGTGCGCTGCCAGGCGACCGGCTTGCCCTTGGTGTACGCACACCTGGTGGGCGGGCAGGACGAGATCGTGTTCGAGGGCCGCAGCTTCGTGCTGGCGGCCGACGGTGCGCTGGCCGGGCGCGCTGTGAGCTTTGAAGAAACCTACTTTGACGCTGCCTTCACGCGCCAGGGTGCTGGCTGGCAGATCACCGCCGAGACCGACCGCGCACACAGCCCCGAGGCCGACCTCTGGCACGCGCTGGTGCTGGGTGTTCGAGACTACCTGGGCAAGAACGGTTTCCCCGGCGCCATCCTCGGCCTGTCGGGCGGTATCGATTCGGCGCTGGTGCTGGCGATTGCGGTGGATGCGCTGGGCAAGGACCGCGTGCGCACGGTGATGATGCCCTCGCCCTACACGGCGGACATCTCCTGGATCGACGCGCGCGACATGGCCGGGCGCCTGGGCGTGCGCTACGACGAGATCGGGATCGCGCCGCAGTTCGAGGCCTTCAAGGCCAGCCTGGCCAGCGAATTCGCGGGCCTGCCCGAGGACACGACCGAGGAAAACCTGCAGGCGCGCATCCGCGGCACGCTGCTCATGGCCTTGTCCAACAAGTTCGGCAGCATCGTGCTGACCACCGGCAACAAAAGCGAGATGGCCACCGGCTACTGCACGCTCTACGGCGACATGGCGGGCGGCTTCGCGGTGATCAAGGACGTGGCCAAGACCACGGTCTTCCAGCTGGCGCGCTGGCGCAACGCGCACGACCCGTACGGCACGGGCGCCAATCCGATTCCCGAGCGCATCATCGTGCGCCCGCCCAGCGCCGAACTGCGCCCCGACCAGAAGGACCAGGACAGCCTGCCGGAGTACCCGGTGCTCGACGCGATCATCGAGCGCTACATGGAAAACGACCAGAGCCCGGACAGCATCGTGGCCGCCGGTTTCGACCGCGCCGACGTGGACAAGGTCGTGCGGCTGATCCGCATCAACGAGTACAAGCGCCGCCAGGCACCGGTGGGCATCCGCGTGACCCACCGAAGCTTCGGCAAGGACTGGCGCTACCCGATCACCAGCAAGTACCGCGCTTAAGGCCGCCTCAGCTCCAGCACCGCGCGCATCTCGCCGACTTCGATGCCGGCGGCGTTCTTGAGTGGGGGCGGAACCAGGCTGGCCAGGGCGGCGCGGCTTTCATCGTCAAGCCAGCCCAGCTGCTCCATCGCCGAGACGAAGGCCACCATCAAGGGAGGCAGCAGCCCGTCGCTCACCTTGGCGGCAATGCCGATGCCGCGGCTGAAGCTCGCAAGCACCTGCACACCGTCGGCCCCCACCTTGCTCACCCAGTCGCCGCGTCCGGCACGCATCAGCGTCAGATCGTTGCGACCCTGGCCGCTGACCAGCTCGGGGTGTCGACTCATGGCGCGGGCGATCCGCAGCGGTGCCTGGCCGTAAACCGGGTCAGGTTCTTCCTGCGTCAGGCGGGCGAAAGCATGGGCCAGCGAACGCAGCGGCAGGGCGTAGTTGGGTGCGCTGCAGCCGTCGGTGCCGCGCACCAGTTGGTCCACCGGCACGCTGGCGAAGTGGCTCACGCTGCGGGCGATCTCCTGTTGAACGACATGGTGGGTCTCGAGGTAACCATCCTGCGGCGCGCCCAGCGCGTGCGCCAGCAGCAGCATGCCGGTGTGTTTGCCGGAGCAGTTGTGGTGCAGGCGGTTGAAGCGGGCGCCGGGCTCGGGTGTGATGCCGTTGGTGCTGAAGAAGAAGGGCACATGGCTGCCACAGGCCAGGCTGGATTCGCCGGCACCGATGTGGGCCAGCAGCGCCGCGGCGCGCTCCACGTGCATGGGCTCACCGCTGTGGCTCGCGCACAGCAGGGCCACGTCGGCATCGCTCAGGTCGTAGCGCTCGGCGGCTTGCGCAATCAGCGGCATGGCCTGAAAGGGCTTGAGGGACGAACGCGTGAAGAGCGGCGAATCCACATCGCCCACGCTGGCCACCAGATGGCCCTGTGCGTTGACCACCGCGAAGGAGCCGTGGTGGATGTTTTCCGGATGGCCACCCCGGTGGGCGACGGTGATGGGGACGTGGCGGGGCAGAGCGGTTGAATTCATGGGCGGACGATTGGGTTGAGTGCGCAGTGTACGAACAGCGCCGAGGCCCTTGGGCATAATGAATCGACAACATCCTTCCCACAAGCCACGCCCTGGAGACCACGCATGAAGCAGATCACCGCCGTCATCAAACCGTTCAAACTGGAAGAAGTGCGCGAGGCGCTGGCCGAGCAGGGTGTGACCGGTCTGACCGTGACCGAGGTCAAGGGCTTCGGGCGCCAAAAGGGCCACACCGAGCTCTACCGCGGTGCGGAGTACGTGGTGGACTTCCTGCCCAAGGTGAAGGTCGAGGTGGTGGTGAAGACGGTGGACGTGGAGCGCTGTGTGGACGCGATCATTCGCGCGGCGCGCACCGGCAAGATCGGCGACGGCAAGATCTTCGTGACCTCGGTCGAGCGGGTGGTGCGCATCCGCACCGGTGAAGAGGACGAAACCGCCGTCTGAGGCGGTCCGGTGGCTAGATCGCTTCGATGCGGGTTTTCGGCGCCATGCCGGCAGCCTGCACGAGTTCCGGCAACAACACTTGCAGGTCGCTGCCGACACGGATGAGTTCCATCTGAGCACCGCTCATGAACTGCTGTTCGACCCCGGTGCGCATGAAGGCCATCAAGCCGTCGTAGTAGCCGTCCACGTTGAGCAGACCCACCGGCTTGTCGTGGTAGCCGAGCTGGCGCCAGGCCCAGACTTCAAAGAATTCTTCAAACGTGCCGATGCCGCCGGGCAAAGCCAGGAACGCGTCGGCCTGGTCGGCCATCATCCGTTTGCGTTCGTGCATGTTGTCCACCACGTGCAGTTCGGTGCAACCGTGGTGAGCCCATTCCCGCTCGACCAGCGCTTTCGGAATGATGCCGATCGCTTGTCCACCAGCGGCCATGGTGGCGTCGGCCACGATGCCCATGAGGCCGTTGCGGCCACCGCCGTACACCAGCTGCCCGCCGCGTTCACCAATCCACCGGCCGACGGCGCGCGCCGTTTCCGCGAAGGCGGGTGTGGCGCCCGGGCGGGAGCCGCAATAGACACACAGTGAGAAGGCAGGTGCTGTCATGACGGGGGGTGGGTGATCAGGCCCAGCGGTGCCAGGCCGCTGCGACCCAGATGCCCACACACAGCAGCAGGCTGAGCAGCACGGCGGCGCTGCCCATGTCCTTGGCTCGCTTGGAGAGATCGTGCCATTCGGGACCGATGCGGTCGATGGCGGTTTCGATCCCGGTGTTGAGCAGCTCGACCACCATGACCAGCATCACCGAGCCCACGAGCAGGGCAGTTTCCACCCAGCTTTGACCGAACCAGAAAGCCAACGGGACCATCACGATGGCGGCCAGCGCTTCCTGGCGGAATGCGGTCTCGCCCCAACCCGACCGCAAGCCGGCCACCGAGTAACCGAAGGCGTGCCACATGCGGGAGGCACCGGTGCGCAGCTTTTGCGCGTTGACGGGTTCGCGATCGGGGTGAAGGCTCATGGCGTCAACTCCACCAGCGACGGGGTTTGCTGGCGTCTTCCACCGGCTTGAAGTGGACCAGGCGCGTGCCGGCCAGCGCGTCGTGCAGGAACTGGCGCTGCGCGTGAAAGCGAGAAAGCAGCGCCCAGATGATGACCCAGCCCACCAGCAGCACCGAGAGCTGCTGCCCCGACAAGTGGAGGAGCCCGGCCACCGCCAGTGGGGGCAACAGCCACAGCCACGACAGCACGTAGCGCCACAGCGCACGGCCCTGCGTCAGGGCGTTGCCGTGGCGGTCGACCACGCGGATGTGCCATGTTTTCATGGCCAGGGTTTGGCCCTTGGCCCAGAACCAGCCGAAATAGATGCCGAAGGCCACGAACACGAGGGCCTGTTGCAGATAGCGGTTGTCCAGCGCGTTGCCCGACTGGGTGAACGAAGACAGCACATAGCTGGTCGTGAACAACACGCCGACGAGGAACACCACGCCGAACATCAAGGTGCCCTCGTACAACCAGCAGGCCATTCGCCTGCGGAGCGAGGGCGCCATCAGGTCGGGCGGTGGGGCGATGTCGGGGGATGGGGATGGGTCGGAAAGGGTGGCTGACATGCAGGAGCAGTGGGTTTGGCCCGCGGGGCACAGCCTCGAATTGTCTCATTGCCGTCATGGCTTGCACTTTTTCAGGGCGTTCGACCCCGCCCGAAGCCGCAAGTCTGTGCTGCAGTGCGATAATCCGCGCTGCACTTCAAAACACGGCAAACGGATCAGGGTCCGGCGGGGTATGTGTCCGCCCATGGCCATTGGTCTCAAGTCTCGACACCGCCCCACAAGGGTTGGTCAAGAGGCACCCAAGGTATTTCGTCAGAGAAATTCTCGAAAGGTTCATCATGGAAATCAACAAGGCCGAACTGGCCTCGGCCGCTGCCGCCACCGGCACTGCCCCCCAAGAACTCCGCGGCGCAGAAATCCTCGTCAAGGCCCTCCAGGCCGAAGGCGTCAAGTACATCTGGGGCTACCCCGGCGGTGCTGTTCTGCACATCTACGACGCGTTCTACAAACAAGACACCATCCAGCACGTGCTGGTGCGCCACGAGCAAGCGGCCGTTCACGCGGCCGACGGTTATGCGCGCGCCACGGGTGATGTGGGCGTGGCGCTCGTCACCTCGGGCCCCGGCGTGACCAATGCCATCACCGGCATCGCCACCGCCTACATGGACAGCATCCCCATGGTGATCGTCACCGGTCAGGTGCCCACGGCCGCGATCGGCCTGGACGCCTTCCAGGAGTGCGACACCGTCGGCATCACACGCCCCATCGTCAAGCACAACTTCCTGGTGAAGGATGCGCGCGACATGGCCATGGTGATGAAGAAGGCGTTCCACATCGCGCGCAGTGGCCGCCCAGGTCCTGTGGTGGTGGACATCCCGAAAGACGTGTCCTTCAACAAGGTGCCTTACACCGGCTATCCCGAGTCGGTGGAAATGCGCTCGTACAACCCGGTGCGCAAGGGCCACGGCGGCCAGATCCGCAAGGCGCTGCAGCTTCTGCTGTCCGCCAAGCGGCCCTATATCTACACGGGTGGTGGCGTGCTGCTGAGCAACGCCACCGAAGAATTGCGCACCTTGGTGAACATGCTGGGCTACCCCGTCACCAACACGCTGATGGGCCTCGGCGCCTACCCGGCTTCGGACCGCAAGTTCCTCGGCATGCTGGGCATGCACGGCACCATCGAAGCCAACAACGCAATGCAGAACTGCGATGTGTTGCTGGCCGTGGGCGCGCGCTTCGACGATCGCGTGATCGGCAACCCCAAACACTTCGCGCAGAACGAACGCAAGATCATCCACATCGACATCGACCCTTCGAGCATCTCGAAGCGTGTCAAGGTGGACGTGCCGATCGTGGGCGATGTCAAGGACGTGCTCACCGAACTCATCAACATGGTTCGCGAAAGCGCCACCAAGCCCGACGGCAAGGCGCTGTCGGCCTGGTGGGACACCATCGAAACCTGGCGCTCCAAGGACTGCTTGAAGTACGACCGTGGCAACACCGACGTGATCAAGCCGCAGTACGTGGTGGAAACGCTCTGGAACATGACCAAGGACGCCGACACGTACGTCACGTCGGACGTGGGCCAGCACCAGATGTGGGCTGCGCAGTACTACCGCTTTGACGAGCCGCGCCGCTGGATCAATTCGGGCGGTTTGGGCACCATGGGCGTGGGCATTCCCTACGCCATGGGCATCAAATTGGCCAAGCCCGACAGCGAGGTGTTCTGCGTGACGGGCGAAGGCTCGGTGCAGATGTGCATTCAGGAACTCTCGACCTGCCTGCAGTACAACACCCCGATCAAGATCGTGGCGCTGAACAACCGCTACCTCGGCATGGTGCGGCAGTGGCAGGAGATCGATTACGAAGGTCGCTACAGCCACAGCTACATGGACGCATTGCCCAACTTCGTGAAGCTCGCCGAGGCCTATGGCCACGTCGGCATGCTGATCGAGCGTCCGCAGGACGTGGAGGGCGCTCTTCGCGAGGCGCGCAAGCTCAAGGACCGCACCGTGTTCATGGACTTCCGCACCGACCCGACCGAGAACGTCTTCCCCATGGTCAAGGCCGGCAAGGGCATCACCGAGATGCTGCTGGGTTCCGAAGACCTCTGATCCCCCGCGAGGCAGTGGTTGTCCGCTGCCTCATCCCCTCAGACGAATCTATTGCCCGCCGAGCCTGCGCATTACCGTGCGCAGGGGAGGGCGGCGAAAAGAGGAATCGCACATGAAACACATCATCGCTGTCTTGCTGGAAAACGAACCCGGGGCCTTGTCCCGCGTGGTTGGTCTGTTCTCTGCCCGTGGGTACAACATCGAGTCGCTCACCGTGGCGCCGACCGAAGACCCCAGCCTGTCCCGCATGACGATCCAGACCACCGGGTCGGACGACGTCATCGAGCAGATCACCAAACACCTCAACCGCCTGATCGAAGTCGTCAAGGTGGTGGACCTCACCGAGGGCTCGTACACCGAGCGCGAGCTCATGATGGTGAAGGTGCGCGCGGTCGGCAAGGAGCGCGAAGAGATGAAGCGCATGGCCGACATCTTCCGCGGGCGCATCATCGATGTGACCGAGAAGAGCTACACCATCGAGCTCACCGGCGACCAGACCAAGAACGACGCGTTCCTGGAAGCGATCGACCGCTCCGCCATCCTTGAGACGGTGCGCACCGGTGCCAGCGGCATCGGGCGCGGCGAGCGCATCCTGCGCGTGTAAGACAATCCCCCAGTTTTCAATTTCCCCGAACAACACATTTCAACCGGAGCAACCCATGAAAGTTTTCTACGACAAAGACTGTGACCTGTCCCTGATCAAGGGCAAGACCGTGGCCATCATCGGCTACGGCAGCCAGGGCCACGCACACGCACAGAACCTCAATGACAGCGGCGTCAAGGTCGTGGTCGGCCTGCGCAAGGGCGGCGCCTCGTGGGACAAGGTCGGCAAAGCCGGCTTGACCGTGATGGAAGTCAACGACGCGGTGAAGTCGGCCGACGTGGTCATGATCCTGCTGCCCGACGAGCAGATCGCCGAGGTCTACCACCAGAACGTGGCACCCCACATCAAGCAGGGTGCGTCGCTCGCCTTTGCCCACGGCTTCAACGTGCACTACAACCAGGTCGTGCCGCGCGCCGATCTGGACGTGTGGATGGTCGCACCCAAGGCCCCTGGCCACACCGTGCGCAACACCTACACCCAGGGTGGCGGCGTGCCCCACCTGGTCGCGATTCACCAGGACAAGAGCGGCAAGGCGCGCGATCTCGCGCTGAGCTATGCCATGGCCAACGGTGGCGGCAAGGCCGGCATCATCGAGACCAACTTCAAGGAAGAGACCGAGACCGATCTGTTCGGTGAGCAGGCCGTGTTGTGCGGCGGTGCGGTCGAGCTGATCAAGATGGGCTACGAGACGCTGGTGGAAGCCGGCTACGCGCCTGAAATGGCTTACTTCGAGTGCCTGCACGAGCTCAAGCTCATCGTGGACCTGATCTATGAAGGCGGCATCGCCAACATGAACTACTCGATCTCGAACAACGCCGAGTACGGCGAATACGTGACCGGCCCCGAGGTCATCAACGAGCAGTCGCGTGTGGCCATGCGCAACGCCTTGAAACGCATCCAGTCGGGTGAGTACGCCAAGATGTTCATCTCCGAAGGTCGCACCAACTACCCGAGCATGACGGCCCGCCGCCGCCTGACCGCCGATCACCAGATCGAAGTGGTGGGCGCCCAGCTGCGCGCCATGATGCCTTGGATCGCCAAGAACAAGCTGGTGGACCAGACGCGCAACTGATGCGCGACCGCTCGCATTCGCGAGCGGCCCTCCAAAGGCCACTTCGGTGGCCTTTGTCGTTTCTGCCCGTGGTGTCACTGCCGTACACTGCAACTTTGTACCATGCAAGGGTGTCCCATGGCATCCTTTCAAACACACCTCATGCACGACGGCACCGATCCCCAGCACACCCACCACGAAGACCGGCCCAAGCGCTCCAAGGGCATCTACATGGTGCCCAACATGATCACGCTGGCCGCCTTGTTCGGCGGCTTCTACTCGGTGGTGATGGCCATGAACGGTCGTTACGACCTGGCCACGGTGGGGATCTTCGTCGCCATGGTGCTCGACAGTCTCGATGGCCGCGTGGCGCGCATGACCAACACGCAGAGCGCGTTTGGCGAACAGATGGATTCGCTCTCCGACATGGTGTCTTTTGGCGCTGCGCCTGCGCTGATCGCCTATGAATGGACCTTGCGGGACCTGGGCCGCTGGGGCTGGATCGCGGCCTTCGTCTACTGTGCCTGCGCCGCGCTTCGCCTGGCGCGCTTCAACGTCAACACCGGTGTGGTGGACAAGCGCTACTTCCAGGGACTGCCGTCGCCTGCGGCCGCAGCCCTGGTGGCCGGATTCATCTGGCTGATGACAGAACTCGAGATACCGGCGCAAGACGTGACCTGGTTCATGTTCGCACTCACGCTCTACACCGGGCTGACCATGGTGACGAATGTGCCGTTCTACAGCTTCAAGGAATTGAACCTGCGCAAGAGCGTGCCATTTGCCGCCATCGTGCTGGTGGCGCTGGCCATTGCCGTGATCAACATCCACCCGCCCACCGTTTTGTTTGGCCTGTTTGTGGTGTATGGCCTGTCGGGCTACGCGGTGTACTTCTGGCGCAAGGCCAAGGGCCGCCCGACCAGTGTGATCAGCACCTCGACCGATGAACCGGACGAGCGTGGCCTGCACGACGACTGATTGGCGCATCAGCCCGATCACCTTTGCCAATGGCCCGCCGACGGGGCTTTGTGCTACATTGCCACGCATGTCCATATTTTCGCTTTCGCTACTACTGGGTGTCCTTCACGGGCAGGTTCGGTAACGCGCGAGCGATTCCCTTACAACGGCCCGTTTGCACCCGCAGCGGGCCGTTTTTGTTTTGGACTGCGGGTTTTTTGAAGCGCTGCCCACGAGGCATCCCACTGGAGCATTGAGATGAGCGACAAACTGATCATTTTTGACACCACCTTGCGCGACGGCGAACAGTCGCCCGGCGCGTCCATGACGAAAGACGAGAAGCTGCGCATCGCCCGTCAACTGGAGCGCCTGAAGGTCGATGTCATCGAAGCCGGTTTTGCGGCCAGCTCCAACGGCGACTTCGAGTCGGTCAAGGCCATTGCGGATGTCATCAAGGACTCCACTGTGTGCTCACTGGCCCGCGCCAACGACCGCGACATTTCGCGGGCTGCGGAGGCACTCAAGGGCGCCAACCGCGCCCGCATCCACACCTTCATCGCTACCAGCGCGCTGCACATGGAGAAGAAGCTGCGCATGACACCCGAGCAGGTGCTGGAGCAGGCCAAGCAGTCGGTGCGCTTTGCGCGCAACCTGGTGGACGACATCGAGTTCAGCCCGGAAGACGGCTACCGCAGCGACATGGACTACCTGTGCCGCGTTCTGGAAGCGGTGATCAAGGAGGGCGCCACCACGCTCAACATCCCGGACACCGTGGGCTATGCGGTGCCCGAGTTGTACGGCGAGTTCATCCGCACCTTGCGCGAGCGTGTGCCCAACTCCGACAAGGCGATCTGGTCGGTGCATTGCCACAACGACCTCGGCATGGCGGTGGCCAACTCGCTGGCTGGTGTGAAGATCGGCGGCGCGCGGCAGGTCGAATGCACCATCAATGGCCTGGGTGAGCGAGCAGGCAACTGCTCGCTCGAAGAGATCGTGATGGCGGTGCGCACGCGTCGCGACTACTTCGGGCTCGACGTGGGTGTGGATGCGACGCAGATCGTGCCCGCGAGCCGCATGGTCAGCCAGACCACGGGCTTCGTGGTGCAGCCGAACAAGGCGGTGGTGGGCGCCAATGCGTTTGCACACGCCAGCGGCATTCACCAGGACGGCGTGCTCAAGGCGCGGGACACCTACGAGATCATGCGGGCCGAAGATGTGGGCTGGGCCGCCAACAAGATCGTGTTGGGCAAGCTGAGCGGGCGCAATGCGTTCAAGCAGCGATTGCAGGATCTGGGCATCGAAATGGAGTCGGAGAGCGAGATCAACACCGCATTCGCCGCCTTCAAGGAGCTGGCCGACCGCAAGAGCGAGATCTTCGACGAGGACATCCTGGCACTGTGCAGCGATGAGAGCGTGACCGCTGAAAAGGAGCAGTACGGGCTGGTGTCGCTCAAGCAGCGCAGTGAAACCGGTGAGCGCCCGCACGCCAACGTGGTGTTCACCGCGGATGGTCAGGAGATTCAGGTCGAGAGCGATGGCAACGGCCCGGTCGATGCCTCGTTGAAGGCCATCGAGAACCATGTCAAAAGCGGTGCCGAGCTGGTCCTGTATTCGGTCAATGCCATCACGAGCGGCTCAACCGAAAGCCAGGGTGAAGTCACGGTGCGCCTGCAGCATGGCGGGCGGGTGGTCAACGGCGTGGGTGCGGATCCCGACATCGTCGTCGCATCCGCCAAGGCTTATCTGAGTGCCCTGAACAAACTGCACAGCAAGTTCGACCGCGTCGCAGCTCAAGGATAAAGTCTTTAAAAATCAATGACTTGGGTCGTTCAGCGTGCTGATGTTCAGAAATGACACCAAAAGTAGCACCTGTTCGACCGATCATTTAAGAGAATTTCCCAAGCAATTGATATTGCTAGTTTTTTTCTTTGTGCATACACTTCACTCCAGCGCAATTCCTGTTGCTGGAGTGAAGTGATGATCCAAGGCGTTGTTCGCATTCGAAAACTGGTTCTGGCGGCCGCTGTGGCCGCGTGGGTGAGTATGGGCATGCTGCCCACCGTGGTGAGCGCCGCCACCAGCCCGGCCAAGGTGGCCAAAGCCCCGAAAACGCAGAAATCGGCCTCGGCGAAGGCGCCAACGAAACGCTCATCGGCTTCCACCAAGGCAGCCTCTCGCAAGGTGACCACGGCCAAGGCCACCAACAAAAAGGTGGTTCTGGCGAAGAGCAGTGCCTCGCGTGTCAAGGTGCAAATGGTTGCCGGCAAAAAGCCCATCGCCCGCCAACTGGCCGTCCGCAGCCAACCGCGAAAAGTTGAAAAAGCAGCCCTGGTGCGCGTGGCGGCACCCGCCCGGCTCTCTATGGGTGAGCAATTGGGCCTGCGCACCAGCAACGACCGCCTCGACCTCAACTCCAGTGTGGCTCTCGTGATCGATCAAGAGACCAACGAGGTGCTCTTCAGCAAAAACGACGCGGCCGTGCTGCCGATCGCTTCGCTGACCAAGCTCATGACCGGTCTGGTGATTGCGGACGCGAATCTGGACATGAACGAGCTCATCACGATCACGCAGGATGACGTGGACACCTACAAGGGCAGCAGCTCGCGCCTGGCGGTGGGCAGCACGTTGTCGCGTGGCGAGATGATGCATTTGGCGCTGATGTCGAGCGAGAACCGGGCCGCCAATGCTTTGGGTCGCACCTACCCGGGCGGCCTGAGCGAGTTTGTGCGTCTGATGAATTTCAAGGCCAAACAGCTGGGCATGACCGACACCCGATATGTCGAGCCCACGGGCTTGTCGAGCCTGAACCAGTCCAGCGCTCGCGACCTGGCCACGCTGGTATCGGTGGCCCACGACCGGCCGATTCTGCGCAGTCTGTCCACGTCGCCCGGCCACGAGGTGGAGCTCGGCCGTCGCACGCTGCATTACAACAATTCCAACCGGTTGATCAAGAACCCGGAATGGGAGATCGGGTTGCAGAAGACAGGCTACATCTCCGAGGCCGGCCGCTGCCTGGTGATGCAGGCCAAGGTTGCCGGCCGCCAACTGATCATGGTGTTCCTGGATTCAACCGGAAAATTGAGCCGCATTCAAGACGCCGAGCGGGTGCGTCGCTGGGTCGAGGTACAGACCGAACTGGCGCGTCCAGCGCTTCGGCCACAGGGCTGACCGGCGTTTGTTCTGCTCAAAAAAATGGGTCCTCAAGGGACCGTTTTTTTTCAGTTGGAGACCTTCTCGCGCAGATCAATCGACGGGACGAGAACACCCGAGCGCCGATGAGATCTCGGCGGCGGTGCTCCGCAGCTTCGGCACCCAGCTTTCATCAATGCGGTCTGCCGGTGCGGAGATGGAAAGTCCCGCGACCAGCTTGTTTTGGTCGTCGTAGATGCCGGCGGCCATGCAGCGCACGCCCAGTTCCAGTTCCTCGTTGTCCCTTGCCAGGCCCGCTTGCCGGCATTGCGCGAGTTCGCGCTCCAGGCTGGGGAGCTGGGTGAGGCTGTTGCGGGTGTTGCCCGCCAGCCCGGTGCGTGTGGCGTAGGCGCGCACACGCTGAGGCTCGTCGTCGGCCAGGAACAGCTTGCCGACCGACGTGAGGTGCAATGGCGCACGTCCTCCGATCGCTCGCACGACCTGCATGCCCGAGCGTTCGCTGTAGGCCCGTTCGACGTACACGATTTCGTCACCCTGGCGCACGCTCAGGTTCACCGGCTGCTGAATTTGTTTGTGCAACTCGCGCATGGGCAGCAAAGCCGCGTCACGAACGCTCAGGCGCGCCTTGACCAGATTGCCCAGCTCCAGCAGCCGCATGCCCAGACGGTAACTGCCCGCCTCGGGTCGGTCCACGAATCGGCCGATGGTCAGGTCGTTGAGGATGCGGTGTGCGGTCGAGGGGTGCAATCCGGTTTTCTCGCTGATCTCTTTCAGCGACACCGGCTCTTCTTTGGAGGCCAGCACCTCCAGCAGGTTGAACATGCGTTCAATGACCTGAACGGTGGGCGTGGCGGGGAGGGAGTCAGAACGTTTGGTCATGGCGCGAGTGTGACCGCAATTTTACGAGATGAAATCAAGAGCCGCGCCGTGCGTGCCGTGCACGCCTGTTGGCATTGGATCAAGCGCCCGGAACCCAGCTTCCGTCGACCAGCAGCTCATGCGGCTGGAACGCCGCCTTGTAGCTCATCTTGCTGCTTTGGGCAATCCAGTAGCCCAGGTAGATGTGCGGCAGGTCCAATGCCTTGGCTTGCTCAACCTGCCACAGCACGCTGTAGGTGCCGTAGCTGGCCTTGTCCTCGGGCTCGTAAAAGGTGTAGACCGCTGAGAGTCCGTCGTTGAGCACGTCGACAATGGAAACCATCTTCAGGCGCGAAGGCTGCCCATCAACGCCGGGTTCGTGGAACTCGATGAGGCGCGAGTTCACCCGACTCTGCAGCAGAAACTGGGTGTACTGGTCGATGCTGTCGTGGTCCATGCCGCCACCGGCGTGGCGGCTGTTCTGGTAGCGCAAGTAGAGCTGGTAGTGCTCGGGCACAAAGCACAGCTTGAGCACGCGGGTCTCCAGCTGCGCGTGTTGCGCCCTGGATCGGCGCTGGCTGCGGCTGGGCTTGAAGGTGGCAACCGGCACGCGCAAGGGGACGCAGGCCTGGCAGCCATCGCAGTAAGGGCGGTACGTGAACATGCCGCTGCGACGAAAGCCGTGCATGACCAGGTCCGAGTAGGCGTCGTTGTGGATCAGGTGGCTGGGCGTGGCCACCTGCGAGCGGGCCTGGTGACCCGGCAAGTAGCTGCAGGGGTAGGGCGCCGTCGCATAAAACTGCAATGCTTGGAGCGGGAGTTCTTTGAGGTGTGTCACGCTGGCCGACGCTGTTCAGAAATGACGTTTTGCCAGTATATGGGCTGAAATTCCCAGCGCGGAGCAGGGCGCGACATGGCCTCGCTCACGTGTCGGCAGAAGGCCACCCGTGGCATGAGCTGACCGCCGAGGCTGGCCAGGTGTGGCGTGTTTTGCTGGCAATCGATCAGTGGGAGTTCCTTGGCCCGGCAAAAGGCCACGAGCGCCGCCAAGGCGATCTTGGAGGCGTCGCTCTGGCGGCTGAACATCGATTCGCCGTACACCATGCCGCCCAGGTTGATGCAATACAGACCACCGGTCAGTTCACCATCGATCCAGGTTTCCACGCTGTGCGCCACGCCAGCGTGGTGCAGCCGGGTGTAGGCCTGCACCATGGCTGGGAGGATCCAGGTGCCGTCCTGACCGTCGCGCGGCGTCTGCGCGCAAGCCCGGATCACACGTTCGAAATCGTGGTCGAAGCGCAGTTCCAGCCGGCCTTCGAGTCGAAGCTTCTGGATCGACTTGCGCAGCGACCGATGCAGACGGAATGCCTGTGTCTCCAGGACCATGCGCGGGTCGGTGCTCCACCACAGAATGGGTTGTCCGGCGCTGAACCAGGGAAAGATGCCGCGCGAGTAGGCCGCGATCAGTGAAGGCACATCCAGCACACCCCCCGCCGCGAGCAGCCCTGGTGCAGGATCGCCCGCGCCCCATGCGGTCTCCACCGGCGGAAACGCTTGGCCGGGTTCCAGCCAGGGCAGGGCTCGGTTCGGTGGTGCATGCGACATGCCGCTATTGTGCTGCGGACCTCAACGCTGCCGTGTTGCGCGGTGTCGCATAAAGAGCCAGATGGTTGTGCCAATCAAGAGTCCTATGCCATCGGCCAGCAAATCCTGCCACTCGGCGTGGCGCCAGCCCGTCACCGCTTGCAGTAACTCGATGACGCCGCCGTACAGCAGCAGCGCGATGAGCAGGGTCCACGGTTTTTGCCTGTGCGTCGACAGGCCAAGCAGGGCCAGCCAAGCGAACCCCACGGCGTGCTGCCCTTTATCCCAGATCGTTGCCGCTTGCCGTGGCAGCATCTCTGTGGGGACCAGCGAACCGATGGCCAGAAGGATTGCGCTGCACCAGAAGGTGAGGCGTATGAGTTGGATCGTCTTCGGGTGCATGGAAGATCCAGAAACAACAAAGGCCTTCGCAAGAAGGCCTTTGAGTGGGTGTTGGGTGGCTCCCCGACCTGGACTCGAACCAGGGACCTGCGGATTAACAGTCCGTCGCTCTACCGACTGAGCTATCAGGGAACAGCCTCGAATTATAGCGTTGATTTTTTCGTTTTTTGGCTTGAGGCCGGACTTGCGAAAAATATCTCGCGTTCAGTCCAGCGCTGCAGGCGCAACACCGAGCACGCGGTGCAGTTGCGTGCTGGTGGTCGTGTACTGGAGCATCACCTTCTTGTCGGGGAACACAATGGGCGCCGCGCCAAAGGCCGCGAGTGTGGCTTCGTGAAAGCCCGACAGGATGAGCTTCTTCTTGCCGGGGTAGGTGTTGATGTCGCCCACCGCAAAGATGCCGGGCACGCTGGTGGAAAACTTTTCGGTGTCCACCACCAGTTGTTTGCGTTCGATATCCAGGCCCCATTGGGCGATGGGGCCGAGCTTGGGGGACAAGCCCAGGAAGACCAGCAACACATCGAGCGGCACCGAATGCGTCTGCGCCTGCGGATCGGTGACCTGCAAGCCAGTGAGGCGGTCACCCTCGGATTCGAAGCCTGTGGGTTGGCCAACCATGAAGCGCAATTCGTTGCGCTCGCACAGGTCGCGCATGCGCGCGACGTTTGCGGGAGCGGCCTGAAAGGCATCGCGCCGGTGGATCAGGGTCACCCTCGCGGCCTTGGTCGGCCCTTGCGTGGACAGGGTGGCCGCCCATTCCAAAGCCGTGTCGCCACCGCCGACGATGACGATGTTGCGGCCGGCCCAGGCGTCGGATGAACTCACGCGGTAGAAGAGGTGCTTCTCGTCGAACGCTTCAATGCCGTCGAGCTTGAGCGCACGAGGCTGGAATGCACCCACCCCGGCGGCGATGAACAGCGTCTTGGTCAGGAAGCGTGTGCCTCGGGAGGTGGACACAAAGAAGCGACCGTCGCCCTGTTGTTCAACGGCGTTCACCTCTTGTCCGAGATGGAAAGTGGCACCAAAAGGCTCGATCTGTTTGAGCAGGTTGTTGACCAGTTCCTGGCCGGTGCACACCGGGATGGCCGGTATGTCGTAGATCGGCTTGTCGGGGTACAGCTCGGCGGGCTGGCCACCGGGGAAGGGCAGTGCGTCGATCACATGGCACTTGATTTCCAGCAGGCCCAGTTCGAACACCTGGAACAGGCCCACCGGACCAGCGCCGATGACCACCGCATCGGCTTCAATGGGACCGTCGTTGACCATGCCGCTCAGCGCAGCAGCTCGGGGAGTTTGCCGGTGCGGTCTTTCCAGTCGTCGGCGTCCGGCAGCGGCGCCTTGCGCTTGGTGATGCTCTTCCAACCCGGCAACTGGGCCAGGTCGGCATTGAGCTGGGTCATGTGCAGCTGGTCTTTGGGCAGGTCTTCTTCGGCGTAGATGGCGCTCACCGGGCATTCAGGAATGCACACCGCGCAGTCGATGCACTCATCGGGATCGATGGTGAGGAAGTTCGGGCCTTCGCGGAAGCAGTCCACAGGGCAGACGTCGACACAGTCGGTGTATTTGCAGCGGATGCAGGCTTCGGTGACAACGTGGGTCATGGTGGTCTTGAGAATCGGTGGAAGCCGTGATTTTAGGGTTTCCGGCGAGGGCGGGACGGACCATGGCCCTTGCCGTGACACAAGTTAAGGGGATGCAGGTCGCGCGCGCTTTCGCGCGACGTTCATTGCACCAGCAACGCACCGGCCGTGCGGTGGCTGGCCGTGTCCACGAGCACCAGCGAACCCAAGGCGCGGGACTGCGCAAACGGCAGGGTCACCAGAGGTTCTTGCAGCGTCAGTTCGATGTGGCCGATGGCGTTGGGCTCCAGCTGGGTGGCGTCTTCCTCGGCGAGGGTGTGGATGTCGAGCCGGTGGACGATGCGCTTGATCTTGGCCTTGACCCAACGGTGGCCGTGCAGCGCCCAGTACACGCGGCCGGGCACCAGGGTCTCGTCGTCGAGCCAGGCCACGGTGGCCCGGATCTCACGGCTGCCCGGCAACGAGCCGTCGGTATCTTCGGCCAGCAACCAGTCGCCGCGCGAGACATCAACCTCACGGTCCAGCACGATGCCGGCGCTGTGTCCGGCCAGCACGGCCTGCGGCTGGCGCACGTGGTCAAGCACCTGCGCCACCACGGCGGTCTGGCCGTTGGGCATGATGCGCACGCGCTGACCGGCCTGCACACCACCCGTGGCCACGCGGCCCCAGAACACGCGGCGGCCTTGGGAGGTGTCGGCTGAACCGCTGAACTTTTCAACCCACTGCACGGCGAAGGCAAATGGCAGGGTGCTGTCGGCCGGCGTGACCGGCAGGCCTTCGAGGATTTCAAGCAGTGTGGGACCGCTGTATCCGCACCAGCCGGCCTGTTCGCTGGCGTCGACCACGTTCCAGCCCTTGAGCGCCGAGATCGGCACGACGGCGGTGACAGGGATGCCCGCTTGTGCGGCAAATGTGCGCAGCGCAGCACCGATGTGTTCAAACGCCACGGTGCTGTCTTCGACTGCGTCGAGCTTGTTGATGGCGAACACCACGGAGGGCACGCGCAGCAGTTTGAGCAGCAAGCTGTGACGGCGGGTCTGTGGCAGGAGCTTGAGCGCCGCGTCGGACCAGGCCAGCTTGGTCGCGTCCACCAGCACCACGGCGGAGTCAGCGCTGGAGGCGGCGGTCACCATGTTGCGCGTGTACTGCTCGTGGCCAGGGGCGTCGCCGATGATGAACTTGCGCGCCTCGGTGCTGAAGTAGCGGTAGGCCACGTCGATGGTGATGCCTTGTTCGCGCTCGGCCGACAGGCCGTCGGTCAGCAGGGCGAGATCGGTTTGCCCATGGCGCTGCACGCCGGCCAGGTGGTCTTGCAGCACCGCCTTGCTGTCGACCAGGAGACGGCCGATGAGGGTGCTCTTGCCGTCGTCCACGCTGCCGCAGGTGATGAGGCGCAAGGCAGAGCGGGTGTCGATGGGACCTGTGGCGCTTTGTGGTACGCGGGCGTTGTGGGCGGAGGTGGTCATGTCGGTGTCCGGTAACAAGTTGGCGTCAGAAATAGCCGTCTTTTTTGCGTTTTTCCATGGAGGCGTCCGAGGTCTTGTCGTCCATGCGGGTGGCGCCGCGTTCGCTGACTTCGGCAGCCAGCGTCTCGATCACGATGTCGTCGGCGGTGGCGGCCAGGCTCTCCACCGGGCAGGTGCATGTGATGTCGCCCACGGTGCGAAAACGCACGTCGCGAACCTGAACGGTTTCACCGTCGCGCGGCGGGGTGAGTTCGGTCACCGGTACCAGCAGGCCGCGGCGGTCCACCACTTCGCGCTGGTGCGTGTAGTAGATCGAAGGCAGGGCGATGTTTTCGCGGGCGATGTATTGCCACACGTCCAGTTCGGTCCAGTTGCTGATGGGAAACACGCGGAAATGCTCGCCGGGCTGCAGGCGGGTGTTGAACAGGGTCCAGAGCTCGGGGCGCTGCGCCTTGGGTTGCCACTGGCCGAAGCTGTCGCGGTGGGAAAAGATGCGCTCCTTGGCGCGGGCCTTTTCCTCGTCGCGGCGCGCGCCGCCAATGAGCGCGTCGAAGCGGAATTCTTCAATGGCTTCGAGCAGCGTGACCGACTGGTGCACGTTGCGGCTCTCGCCCGGATGCGCCAGGCGCACCGTGCCGCGCGCCATGGAGTCTTCAACGCTGCGCACGATCAGCTCGGCGCCCAGCTCCTGGGCGCGCTGGTCGCGGAAGGCGGTGACCTCGGGGAAGTTGTGGCCAGTGTCGATCATCAGCAGCGGGTAGGGAATGCGGCCCGCGCCAAATGCTTTCTCGGCGCACTTGAGCATGACCAGCGAGTCCTTGCCGCCCGAGAACAGCAATGTGGGGCGCTCGAAGGCGGCCGCCACCTCGCGCAGGATGAAGATGGTTTCTTCTTCCAGCGCGTCCAGGTGGGCGTTGCTCAGGTGGTGGTCGCTGGCGTGTTGCAAGGCGGTCTGGATCACGGCGGTTTCGGTGCGGGCGTTCATGAGGGGGTCCGTTCGATGGAGGACACGAGGGAGGAGGTCGCGGGCTGCACGTGCAGGCCGCACTCCTTGGCGCTTTCCTGCTCCCACCACCAGCGGCCGGCGCGGAAGTCCTCGCCGACGCTGATGGCGCGCGTGCAGGGCGCGCAGCCGATGCTGGGGAAAAACTGGTCGTGCAGGGCGTTGTAGTCCAGGCCATGCAGGCCGATGAAGTGCCACACGTCGCCCCAGGTCCATTCGACGATGGGGCTGATCTTGACGCGGTCGGCTTCCTGGATGACTTCACCCACCTCGGCACGCGCGTTGGACTGTTCGCGGCGCAGCCCCGTGATCCAGCCGTCGTGCCCGGCCAGCGCACGGGCGAGCGGCTCCATCTTGCGGATGTCGCAGCAGGCCTTGCGCAGTTCGATGCTCTGGTACATCGCTTCTTCGCCGTTCTTGCGCACGAAGTGGACGACCGACTCTTGCTTGGGACGAAACACCTGCACGCTGGTGCCGTAGCGCCGCTCGATGCGCGGGATCAACGCGAGCGTCTCGGTGTGCAGCTTGCCGGTCTCGAGCACAAACACGCTGGCATCCACGTCGGCCAGGTGCAGCAGGTGCGTCACCACCATGTCTTCAGCCCCCAGACTGGAGGCCTGGGTGAGCTTGGGGTGGCGGGCGGCAGTTTCGCGCAGCAGGCCGAGGCTGCGCGCCACCATGGCAGCAAAGTCGGGCGAGGGTTTGTCGTAGAGGGCTAAAGCGGTCATGGCGTCGGCTCTGTGCGCTGTCAGGCGGTGGCGAAATGGGGCGCGCTGTGCACGGCGTCGCCCTGGTAGAAGGCGGGGTAGTGCGACAGCAGCGCCTGACCGTGGGCCAGGTTCTGGTCGGCGCGCAACACGGCCTGCGTGAATCCGCTGCGCTGCATCTGCACCAGCTGGTCGATCAGCACGTCGCCGGTGGCGCGGATCTCGCCGATGAAACCGAGTCGGCGGCGCAGCAGGAAGGCCTGGCTGAACGCTCGGCCATCGTTGAACTTGGGAAAGTGCAGCTCGATCACGGCGATGCCGCTGAGGTCGGCCTCGCGCGGGTCGGCGTCGTTGGCGAGCGACAGGCGCTGTGCGTCGGCTTCGGTGGATGCAAAGCTGTCGGCGCTGAAGAGTTGAAGGGTCTGGCTCATGGTGTGTCCTCAGGCGGTGGCGCGGGCCGTGCTCGTGCGCACCGCGTTGGCGGCGGTCTTGAAGGGGTCGGCGCCGGTGCGGCGCAGCGTGGCCACGAAAGTTTCGGCGCTGGTGCGCTGGGCGCGGTAGGTGTCGAGCAGGGCTTCGATCACGTCGGGCACTTCGCTCGCCGCGAACGACGGGCCAATCACCTTCCCCGGGGTGGACTCGCCCGAGAGGCGCGTGCCGTCCGAGCCTCCGAGGGTGACCTGGTACCACTCCTGGCCGTCCTTGTCGACGCCCAGGATGCCGATGTGCCCGCTGTGGTGGTGGCCGCAGCTGTTGATGCAGCCGCTGATGTGCAGGTCGATCTCGCCCAGGTCGTGCAGCTCGTCGAGGTCTTTGTAGCGCCCCAGGATGGCCTGTGCCAGCGGCAGCGAGCGCGCGTTGGCGAGGTCGCAGAAATCGCCGCCGGGGCAGGCGATCATGTCGGTCAGCAGGCCGATGTTGGGCTTGGCCAGGCCAAGCCGGCGCGCTTCGCGCCAGAGTTCGGGCAGCTGGTCGCAGCGCACCCAGGGCAACAGCAGGTTCTGTTCGTGCGTCACGCGGGCTTCGCCGGCGGAGAAGCGCTCGGCCAGCTCGGCGGCGCGCTCCAGTTGTTCGGCGGTGGCGTCGCCGGGCGCCTGGCCGAAGCGCTTGAACGACAGCGTGACCGCGCGCAGGTCGGGGTTCTGGTGCGGCTTCACGTTTTGGGTGAGCCAGCGGCTGAATTCCATGTCGTCCTCGGCGGCGGCCTTGAGGATGTGGGCAATCTTGGCGTCGGCGCTCTTGCGGTCGCACTTGAGCTGCGGCGGTACAAAGAACGCGCTCACGCGGTCAAGTTCGGCCTGGCTGATGGTGTGCGGCGCGCCGTCTTTGTCGATGATGTCGCGGTACTCGGCTTCCACCTGGTCGGTGAAGGCCTGTCCCTCGGCCTTCACAAGGATCTTGATGCGGGCCTTGTAGATGTTGTCGCGGCGTCCGAAACGGTTGTAGGCGCGCACCACGGCTTCGAGGTAGTTGAGGATCTGGTTCCAGGGCAGGAACTCGCGGATCACGCTGCCGATGATGGGGGTGCGGCCCATGCCACCGCCCACGCGCACCTGGAAGCCCAGTTCACCGTCCACGTTGCGCAGCAGGCGCAGGCCCACATCGTGCCAGGCGGTGGCGGCGCGGTCTTCGCGTGCACCGGTGATGGCCACCTTGAACTTGCGCGGCAGGAAAGCGAACTCGGGGTGCAGCGTGCTCCATTGGCGCATGATTTCGGCAAACGGCCGCGGGTCCGCGACTTCGTCCACCGCGATGCCGGCCAGCGCGTCGGTGGTGATGTTGCGGATGCAGTTGCCGCTGGTCTGGATGCCGTGCATGCCCACGCTGGCCAGCAGGTCCATCACGTCGGCCGAGCGCGCCAGCGGGATCCAGTTGTATTGAACGTTCTGGCGCGTGGTGAAGTGGCCGCAACGATCGGGCAAGGTGGGCACTTCGGACAGGCCCGCGTTGGCCTTTGACACGTCGTGCTCTTCCTTGTGGTCGAAGTCGCGCGCGATCTTGGCCAGCACCTTGAGCTGGGCGCTGTTGATTTCGCCGTAAGGCACGGCCACGCGCAGCATGGGCGCGAAGCGCTGCACGTACCAGCCGTTCTGCAGGCGCAGCGGCTTGAATTCGTCCTCTTTCAGCGTGCCGGCTTGCCAGCGGGTGAGCTGGTCGCGGAACTGGTCGGCACGCAATTGCACGAACTGGCGGTCAAATTCGGAGTATTGGTACATCGTGGGTACGTCGTCTTCGTGGGCAAAAAATCAGAGGGCGATCAATTTGAGGCCGGCATAAGCCAGCAGCACCGAAAGGGCGGAGCGCACGAGGCGCTCAGGGGTGTGGCGCATCAGGCGGGTGCCGAGCCAGATGCCGGGCAGCGAGCCCGCGAGCAGCTTGCCCAGCAAGGGCCAATCCACCGAGCCCATGCTGGCATGGCCGAGACCGGCCACCAGGGTGAGCGGCACGGCGTAGGCGATGTCGGCGGCCACGATGCGCGGCAGCGGCAGCAGCGGAAACAGCAGCAACAGCACCGACACACCGATGGCGCCGGCGCCCACCGAGGTGAGCGTGACCAGTGTGCCGATGACCGCACCGAAAAGCACCGGCAAGCTCCAATGCCGTGCGTGCGTGGCGCTCTCCAACTGGCCCTCTGCGAGGGTGCGTGGCAGTTGTTTGCCGCGGGCGGCCTTGTACAGCATGGCGGCGGCGGTGAGCAGCAGGGCCACGCCCAGGGTGCTGGTCATGAGCGACTGCACCATCGGGCTGGCCGGCCCGAGCCGGTGCAGGGCACCCAGGGTGATCAGCGCGGCGGGAATGCTCCCCGCGCACAGCTGGCCCACCACGCGCCAGGGCACCAGCTTCTGGCGCGCCAGGCTCACGGTACCGCCCATCTTGGTGAAGGCGGCGAACAACAGGTCGGTGCCGACCGCCAGATACGGCTTGACGCCAAAAAAGAAGATCAGGATGGGCGTCATCAGCGAACCGCCACCCACACCGGTGAGACCCACGATGAGTCCCACGGCGAATCCGGCCAGGATGATGGCGATGTCAGGCATGGGCGCGACTGTACGGAGGCGTGCTTATATCCCAAACGATTTTTTCTTCATGGGGGTATGCCTCAGATGAATATAGAAGGCGGTGTGTGTGGCATTGCACACCCGTCCCCACGGGCCGACACACGCGCCCAGGTGCGCAGGGGGGGCTGACGTAACATGACCGCCATGCAAAAACAGCGTGTTCTCGTGAGCGTGGTGGGCTTCTCCGATGTGGAGCGTCACGCCTTGAACACGGTCTTTCGACTCTCCCAGTCCCGCGACCTGTCGTATGCACCCTATGTGCCCCTGAGCGCACCGGGTGTGACGGCACCCACCGGGGTGTCCGAAGTGGCGTTGGTGGACGGGGAAAGTGCCGAGGCGGTGTTGTCACACGCCAAGGAGATGCCCAGCGGTCAACGCCTGATCTGGATCGGCGCGGACGCTCCCGATCACGCCTGGCGCGTGATGCACCGGCCGATCGACTGGGCCACCGTGCTGCACGACCTCGACGCGGTCTACGCGGCCAGGCAAGCCGATTCGGGGCTGCTGGATCTCGACGTAACCGCGCCCGCACCGCTGGACCCGGCATTCGGCGAAGACGTGATCGGCGTTCGGCGTGCTTTGGTGGTGGGTGCCGACGAACAGGAGCGCACCTACCTGCGCACCCGACTGGCCTTGGCGGGCGTGGCCCAGGTGGATGAGGTGACCCGCACGGAGGCCGCGATTGCCATCATCGCCCGCAGCGAATACGTGTGTGGCGTGTTCAACCTGGACGATTCGCAGCTGGACGTCTGGTTGTTGATGCGGCTGTTCGCCGAGCACAACCCCAAAGCCCTGACACTGGCCACCAGCGAACTGGCCGGACCCCTGGCCGGTTGGTGGAGCCGTCGCCGTGTGCGACGCAACGCCCAGCGCGCCGGCATTTCTGCCTTGCTCGCGCGGCCGATCCAACCACCCGAAATTTCAGTCTGGCTCAGCCTGTTGTAACGGGCTGCTGAGCGGCGCCAGGGCGCCGCGCGTTCTTCACCGCAAAGCGCGCCGGGTCCAGCGCCGCCATCAGCGTGGGGTCGACGTCGGTGGGCTCCCCATCGATCTGCGCGGCCAGTTGCGCGGCGCACCAGGGCGCCAGCGTGATACCGCGCGAACCCATGGCGCACAGCAGGTGCAGCCCGGGCCACCGCGGCACATCGGCCAGCGCCGCCCGTTGGCGCCCGAGGCGTGCTGCTGCCAACCGTTGGCGCAAGGCCTCGGCGTTCGGCGCTGCACCCACCAGTGGCAACCGGTCGAGGGAGGCGCAACGGACTTGTGACCAACCCAGCAGCCGGTCTTGCGCAAGTTCGCTGCGCAGGTGTTGCGCGGCCGCGGGCTCGATCGTCTCCAGGCTGCGGGCGTTGCGTTCGTGGGCCTCGGCAGTGACCGTGGTGTCGCGCAGGCCGCGCTCGAAGGTCGAACCCATGGCCCAGATCGCACCTGGCCAGGTGGGCGGCAGGCCTTCGTCCTGGTAGCTCGGCACGTACACGCCGTCATTGCGCCGCGGCCGCTCGGCCAAGGGCGCGCCCCACTGTGGCCCCAAGCTCATTTGCCCTTTGACCGGGTTCAGCGGCAGGTCGTCCCTCGACATCGGGCCGGCGTTTCCAGTGAGCAGGTCGCCGCTGCCCAGTGCGGCGGCCACGACGACAACGGGAGCCTCCGCCACGCAGCGGCCCTGGGCGTCCCAGGCCTTCCAGCGGGTGCTTGTGTCGTTGTTCGCCGCGCTGCTCAGCCGCTGCACCGCCGTGTTCCAACGGTGGGTGAGACCGCCCAACGCATGGGCTTCCTCCAGCCACGCGTGCACCAGCGCCGCCGGGCGCACCAGCGTGGCGGGCCAGCGGCCGGGATCGTGCCCGAGGTTGTCCACTTCGCAGGCTTGCCAGCCGGAGCCTTGGGGCACGAGCCGCTGCAGTTCGGCCAGTGTGTGGACCACGCCGAGCGCCGACAGTCTGGAGAGCGGGGTGGGCGTGCGCGTGACGTGCGGGCTGAGCATGCCCACAGGCAGGCCGGAAGCACCATGGGCCGGACCGCTGGATGCGTCGAGCAGCGTCACAAGCCAGCCGCGACGTGCCAGGGCAGCAGTGGCCGCTGCGCCTGCCAGTCCAGCACCGATCACCAGCGCATGGCGACGGGCGTCAGGCATGGCAGGGCGAGGGATGCGAGATCAGGCCGCGGGTGGCGGCACGTAGCCGGCGGCGGCATCGGCACCTTCGCCGAAGAAGTGTTTTTCCATCTGGCGGGCCAGGTACTGGCGGGCACGGGCGTCGGCCAGGTTCAGGCGGTTTTCGTTCAGCAGCATGGTCTGGTGCTTGAGCCAGGCGGCCCAGGCTTCCTTGCTGACGCCTTCATAGATGCGCTTGCCCAGCTCGCCGGGGTAGGGCGGAAAGTCCAGTCCTTCGGCTTCCTTGCCGAGCTTGATGCAGTTGACGGTGCGTGCCATGGGGTGTCCTTGGGTGGGGGTCAGATGATTTGGTTATATGGAATGGAAGAAATTATTCGTTCCAGTGGCTTGCGAAGGCCGGCATGATGGCGGTCTTCTTGCGGCAGAGGGCGACTGTAGCAACCTTTGACCGACCGCAAAGCCTTCAGGGCCGCAGTCCGCATGATCGGCCGTGCGCCAAGTCCATGGTGACCTTGTTGCCCCGGCGCCTTTTTACAATAGACCCCTTCGCCTCCCACAGGACCCCTCATGAGTGCATTTCAGGAAGAACGCGTGCTCAGCGTTCACCATTGGACCGACCGGCTGTTCAGCTTTACCACCACGCGCGACGCGTCGCTGCGTTTCTCCAACGGCCACTTCACCATGATCGGTCTGCGGGTGGACGGCAAACCGCTGCTGCGCGCCTACAGCATCGTCAGCCCGAACTACGCCGACCACCTTGAGTTCCTGAGCATCAAGGTGCCCGACGGCCCGCTCACCTCGCGCCTGCAACACATCCAGGTGGGTGACACCATCATCGTGGGCCGCAAGCCCACCGGCACCCTGCTCATCGACTACCTGTTGCCCGGCAAGCGCCTGTATCTGCTGGCCACCGGCACCGGGCTGGCGCCGTTTCTCAGCGTGATTCGCGACCCGGAGACCTACGAACGTTACGAGCAGGTGGTGCTGATCCACGGCGTGCGCCAGGTCAAGGAGCTGGCCTACCGCGAGTACCTCAGCGAAACCCTGGCTCACGACGAGTTCCTGGGCGAGATGGTTCAGCAGAAGCTGCTCTACTACCCCACGGTCACGCGCGAGCCTTTCGTGCACCAAGGCCGCATTCCGCAGTTGCTGGCCGAGGGCCAGGTTGCCAAAGACCTGGGCATTCCCATGCTCAACCCGGCAGAAGACCGCATCATGATCTGCGGCAGCCCCGAAATGCTGCGCGACTTGAAGGCGCTGGCCGAAAAGCTGGGCTTTGAAGAAGGCAACACCAGCCGCCCGGGCGCCTTCGTGATCGAACGCGCCTTCGCTGGAACTTGATCCAGCTCCGCAGGCTCTGTCTCGCAGCTTCCTTTCACCGCAGGTCTTGCCTTGATCACCACCATCCCGACCGTCAGCCCTTCGTTCCTTGAACGTTACCCCCGCCAGATCCTGGGCTTGATCGCGCTGGTGTGTGTCGGCATGCTGGCCTTTGGTCTGTACCTGCAGCACGTGGTCGGGCTTGAGCCCTGTCCGATGTGCATCGTGCAGCGCTATGCGCTCATCGCGGTGGCGCTGGCGGCGGGCATCGCGGCGTTGCTGCCAAGCCGCACCGCGCTCTGGGGCGGGGTGGGACTGATGGCGGTGTTTTCGGTCTTCGGTGCCGGTGTCGCTGCGCGGCAGACCTGGCTGCAGTGGTACCCGCCGGAAATCATGAGCTGTGGGCGCGACTTCTTCGGGATGATCGAGTCCTTCCCGCTGCGCCGGGCCATTCCCATGATCTTTCGCGGCAGCGGCGACTGTTCCGTGATCGACTGGACCTTCCTCGGGTTGTCGATCGCGAACTGGTCGTTCCTCAGTTTCGCTGCCGTCACGCTGGCGGGGCTCGCTCTCTGGCTCAAGCGCGCCCCGGCTTGAACCCAGGCTGGGCGGTCAGCTCAGCTTCTTCACCAGCACCTGGCTCTTGCGGTCCCAGTTGTACTTGCGCTTGCGCGCCTCGGGCAGCCAGTCGGCGTTGACCTGCACGAAACCGCGCTTGATGAACCAGTGCATGGTGCGGGTGGTGAGCACGAAGATGCTCTGCAGGCCCTGCGCTTTAGCTCGCACTTCAATGCGCTTGAGCAGCCGCTCACCGTCGCCCTGGCTCTGCGTGTCGGGTGACACGGTGAGCGCAGCCATCTCGCCGGTGCGCGCTTCCGGGTAAGGGTAGAGCGCGGCGCAGCCGAAGATCACGCCGTCGTGTTCGATGATGGTGTAGTTGCCGGCGTCCCGTTCGATTTCCGTTCGGTCGCGCTTGACCAGCGTGCCGTCTTTCTCGAACGGCTCGATCAGCGCCACGATGCCGCTGACGTCGTCCATGGTGGCTTCGCGCACGCTCTCCAGCTTTTCGTCCACCACCATGGTGCCGAAGCCATCGTGGGTGTAGATCTCCAGCAGCAGCGCACCGTCCACTGCGAACGGCAGGATGTGGCTGCGCTCCACGCCGCCTTCGCAGGCGCGGATGCAGTGCTGAAGGTAGAACGCCGGGTCCGTGGGTTGCGTGGGCGCAGGAAGGCTGGCGAGCAGCTTTTTGGCGTCGGCCAGCGGAATCTCGGTGTCGATGTCGCTTTCGGGGTCGGCCAGATCGGCGCGCAGGCCGGGCACCTCGGTGAGGAACATCAGCTTGTCCGCCTGCAGTGCAATGGCCACCGAGGTCGCCACGTCTTCCATGGTCAGGTTGAAGGCCTCGCCAGTGGGCGAAAAGCCGAACGGCGAGAGCAGCACCAGCGCACCCATGTCCAGCGTGCGCTGGATGCCCTCGGTGTCGACCTTGCGCACCAGACCGGAGTGCTGGAAATCCACGCCGTCCATCAGGCCCACCGGGCGCGCGGTGATGAAGTTGCCCGAGATCACGCGCACCGTGGCGCCGGCCATGGGCGTGTTGGGCAGGCCCTGGCTGAAGGCGGCTTCGATCTCGTAGCGCAGCTGGCCCGCGGCTTCCTGCGCGCAGTCGAGCGCCACCGAATCGGTGATGCGCATGCCGTGCGAGTACTTCGGCTCGTGGCCCTTGGCGCGCAGCTGCTCATTCACTTGCGGGCGAAAGCCGTGCACCAGCACGATCTCCACGCCCATGCTCTGAATGAGCGCCAGATCTTGCGCCACGTTCTGCAGCTTGCCGGCCTCGATGGCCTCGCCCGCGATGCCGACCACCAGCGTGTTGCCGCGGTGCTTGTGGATGTAAGGCGCGACCGAGCGGAACCAGGGAACAAAGGTGAAGTTGAAGACGGTGGACATGGATGGCAGGGCAGGCGGGCAGTGGGCCGGGCGCGGATAATGGCGGGCTGCCCGATTCTGACCGAAGTTCTCCACTTGTCCTCCACACCGCTGCACATCGAATTCCCGGAGGCGTTGCCCGTCTCAGCCCGCCGCCACGAGATCGAGGCCGCCATGCGCGAGCACCAGGTGGTCATCGTCTGTGGTGAAACCGGCTCGGGCAAGACCACGCAGATCCCGAAGATCGCGCTGGCCATGGGCCGCGGCAAGTGCAACGCGAAGCCTGGCCAGCGCGGCCAGATGATCGGCCACACGCAACCGCGGCGCATTGCGGCCTCCAGCGTGGCCAAGCGCATTGCCGAAGAACTGAAAACGCCGCTGGGCGACGTGGTCGGTTTCAAGGTGCGCTTCCAGGACCGGTTGTCGAAAGACGCGTCCGTCAAGCTCATGACCGACGGCATCTTGCTGGCCGAGACGCAGACCGACCCGGACCTGCGCGCTTACGACACCATCATCATCGACGAGGCGCACGAGCGCAGCCTTAACATCGACTTCCTGCTGGGCTACCTGCGCCAGTTGCTGCCGCGCCGGCCCGACCTCAAGGTGGTGGTGACCTCGGCCACCATCGACGCCGATCGCTTTGCGCAGTACTTCGCCTCCAAAAACGGCCCCGCCCCGGTGCTCATGGTTTCGGGCCGCACCTTCCCGGTCGAAGTGCGCTGGCGCCCGTTTGAAGAGAGCCGCGATTACGACCTCAACAGCGCGATCACGGACGCGGTGGACGAATTGTGGCGTGGCCCAGCTGGCGGCGACATCCTCGTTTTTCTGCCCGGTGAGCGCGAGATTCGCGAAGCCGCCGACCACCTGCGCAAACACCTGAGTCACATCCCCACGCTGCGCAACGCCGAGGTGTTGCCGCTGTTTGCCCGGCTCTCGCAGGCCGAGCAAGACCGCATTTTTCAGGAGCACGGCGGGCGCCGCATCGTGCTGTCGACCAACGTGGCCGAGACCTCGCTCACGGTGCCGGGCATCCGCAACGTGATCGACGTGGGCACCGCGCGCGTGAAGCGCTACAGCTTCCGCCAGAAGGTGGAGCAGCTCATGGTGGAGCCGATCAGCCAGGCAGCCGCCAATCAGCGCGCCGGGCGCTGCGGGCGCGTGGCCGACGGCATCTGCATCCGCCTCTACGACGAGGCCGGCTTCAACGCCCGCCCGAAGTTCACCGACCCCGAAATTCTGAGGAGCTCGCTCGCGGGCGTGATCCTGCGCATGAAGGCGCTGCGGCTGGGCGCGGTGGAAGAGTTTGCCTTCATCGAGGCGCCGCAAAAACGCGCCATCGTCGATGGTTACCAGCTGCTGGCCGAGCTCGGCGCGGTGGACGACAACAACGAACTCACGCCCATTGGCCAGACGCTTTCGCGCCTGCCGCTGGACCCGCGCGTGGGCCGCATGATCCTGGAAGCGCAGCAGCGCGGTGCGCTCGACGAGGTGATGGTGATCGCCTCGGCCCTGAGCGTGCAGGACGTGCGCGACCGACCGCTGGACAAACAGGCGCAGGCCGACCAGGCGCACGCCAAATTCGACGACGAGAAGAGCGAGTTCAGCGGCACGCTCAAGCTGTGGAAGTGGCTGGAGGACACCAAGGGCGGCCACGGCAAGGACCACAAGCTCAGCCACCGCCAGTACGAAAACCTGCTGCGCGAGAACTTCGTCAACGTGCGGCGTGTGCGCGAGTGGCGCGACATCCACACCCAGTTGCACACCGTGGTGGCGGAGCACAAGTGGCAGATCAACACCGCGCCGGCGAGCTACGAACAGCTGCACCAGGCCATGCTGGCCGGCCTGCTGGGCAACGTGGGCCAGAAGAGCGAAGCGGAAGACTGGTACCTGGGCGCGCGCGGCATCAAGTTCTACCGCCATCCGGGCGCCAACCTGAGCAAGAAGCCCGGGCGCTGGATCGTCTGCGCCGAGCTGGTGGAAACCACGCGCCTGTTTGGCCGCGGCATCGCCGCCATCGAGCCGCTGTGGCTGGAGCAGGTGGGCTCACACCTGCTCAAGAAGCAGTTGCTCGACCCGCACTGGGAAAAGAAATCGGCGCAGGTGACGGCGCTGGAGCGCGCCACGCTCTACGGCCTGGTGGTCTACAACAACCGACGCACGGACTACGGCCGTGTGGACCCGGTGGGTGCGCGCGCCATCTTCATCCGCGAAGCCCTGGTGGCCGGCGACTGGGAGACCCGCCTGCCGTTTCTCGCCGCCAACCAGAAGCTGGTGCAGCAGGTGGCCGAGCTGGAACACAAGTCGCGCCGGCAGGACGTGCTGGTGGACGACGAGCTCATCTACGCCTTTTACGACCAGCAGCTCCCTGCGCACATCTGCAACGGCGCCACGTTTGAACGCTGGTACCAGGACGAGGTGCGGCGCAACCCGAAGCTGCTGCTGCTCACGCGCGAAGAGCTCATGCGCCACGAGGCGGCGGGCATCACCACGCAGGCCTTCCCCAAGACGCTGCGCCTGGGCGGTGTGGATTGCGCCTGCGAGTATTTGCACGTGCCCGGCGACCCGCGCGACGGTCTGTCGGTGACGCTGCCGATCTTTGCGCTGAACCAGGCCAGCGACGACCGCTGCGACTGGCTCGTGCCCGGCATGCTCAAGGACAAGCTGCTGGCGCTGCTCAAGACGCTGCACCAACGCCCACGCTCGCGGCTGGTGCCGCTGCCGGCCACGGCCGAGCGGTTTGCGCAGGCGCTGTGCGAACCCGCCGGGTTTGGCGCCGGCAACCTGATGGATGCGCTGCTCAAACTGGTTCGCGAAGCCACCCAGCTCGACATCCAGCGCAACGACATCAAGGTCGACATGCTCAGCCCGCACCACTTCATGCACCTGCGCGTGGTGGACGAACACGGTCGTCAGCTGGGCCAAGGGCGCAGCCTCGCCGCGCTCAAGGCCGAGCTGGGCAGCCAGGCGCGCGGTGCGTTTCAGGCGCTGGCTTCCATCAAACTGGACAGCCTGCGCCCGGCGGCGCCCGCCCAGGAGCCTCGGCCTGCTGCACAGGTGGCCAAAGCGGCGGGCAAGGCCGCTCCCGCCCAGCCAGCCGTGAGCGCCTCCCAGCGCCACACCACCTGGGACTTTGGCGAACTGCCCGAGCTGATGGAAATTCGTAAAGGCCAGCAATCGCTGATCGGTTTTCCCGCGCTCATCGACGATGGTGATGCGGTGCGCCTGGAGGTGTTCGACGAGCCCGACGTGGCCAAGGCCCGACACCGCGAAGGCCTGCGCCGCCTCTGCGCACTGCAGATCCGCGACGCGCTCAAGTACCTCGAGAAAAACCTCCCCGGCCTGCAGTCCATGGCCGCGGCCTACATGCAGGTGGGCAAGGAGACGGGTGGTGGCGGCACGCTGGAAGAGCTGCGCACGCAGATCCTGGAACTCGCGCTGGACCGCGCGTTTCTGGCCGAACCGCTGCCCACCAACGAAGCCGCTTTCAAACAGCGCGTGGACGAAGGACGTGGGCGGCTCACCTTGATCGCCAGCGAGATCTCTCGCAGCGCGGGCGCCATCCTCACCGAATACGCCGCCGCTGCGCGCAAGCTCAAGGACGGCAAACCCGCCACCGAGGTGGCCACCGACGTGGGGCAACAACTGGCGCGGCTGGTACCCAAGAAGTTTTTGCTGCAAACGCCCTATGCCCAGTTGCAGCACCTGCCGCGCTACTTGAAAGCGGTGCAGCTGCGGCTGGACAAACTGCGGGCCGACCCGGCGCGCGATGCGTCGAGGCTGGCCGAGTTGAGACCACAAGACCAGCGTTTCTGGCGCCTGGTGGCCGAGCGCAAGGGCGTGCAGGACGCGCGCCTGAACGAGCTGCGCTGGTTGCTGGAAGAGCTGCGGGTGAGCTTCTTTGCGCAGGAGCTGCGCACGCCGCAGCCCGTCAGCGTGAAGCGGCTGGACAAGGCCTGGGCCCAGCTGCAGCTTTGAAGTTCAGCGCGTCGCCAAAGCCACGCGCCCCTCGGTGACACCCAGTGCGTTGTTGGCTTGCAGCTGTTTCAGCACCGCTTCGGCGTCCTGGCGCGTGGCGAGCTGGTTGATGCGCACCTCGAACTTGCCGTCTTTGGCCAGAACCTCGGCTGGGTAGCCAGCGGTTTGCAGTTTGCTGCGCAATGCGTTGGCACCAGCGGCGCTGGGCAGGAAACCCGCCACCGTGCGCCAGCGGCCGCCTTGCAGCACGATGCCCTGGCCCGGCTGCATTTCGGCCTGGTCGATGAACTTGGCCAGCTGATCCGGCGTCGCCTGACCGGCGGGCTTTTCGGGCTCCCCGGTGAAAACCGCCCAAAAGGCGCCGGGCTTGTCCAGCATCACGCCGGGCTTGGCGTCGCGCACCACCTCGACCTTGCCTTCGAACATGCACACGGCGTCGTGCGCCGCGTCGGTCATGCTCCAGAAATCGGTGCCGCGGATGCCCACCGTGGCGGTGGCCATCTTGAGGTTGAGTTCGCGCTTGTTGCCCAGGGCCTTGCTGGAATAGTCGGTGGCGTAGCGGAACACACCAGTGACCAGGCGCAGGGTGGCCGAGAGTTCCGACGGGCCTGAAGTCTGCGGTTTGCGCACGGTCACGTTCTCGATCTGGAACTCGGTTTGTTCACCGAGCTTGATCACGCTGCGATCGGACATGCGCAGCAGCATGCGCGACTGCCCGGCGGTGATCGCCTTGTCGTTGTTGCGCAGCAGCACCCCAGGTTCGGCCGGGCGGCGCTGTCCATTGCGTTCCACCCAGGCCGGCAACTGGACCGCTTCGACCACCGTGCTGTCGGACGCCGCCCGGGCCACACCCGGGCTCAGCCAGAGACCGGCGCCCAGCAACAGCACGCCCAGTGAGTGGCGGATGAAGCGATCTGGAAGTCGGGTGGCGGAGCGGGTTTGCAGAGCACTTGACGGAAGCATGGCGGACCTTTGCGAGACAGGGGATGGCGGAACCAAAATGAAATGAACCTTACGTTGGCTACGTGTTTGGATGTTTATCGGATGCAGCCGGGAAACAAATACCCCTGCAACGAAACTTTTCCGTGAAAAAAGTCGCGTCTGGCGCCCTCGGGTGTCAAGCCGGCTTGTCCCCAGATGGGGGTGGGACATGTCCGAGCGGGTTGACACTTCGTCGGTCGATGCGTTTCACTGCGGTGCGGGACAGGCCGTTGGCCGATGTTTTTTTCCGAGCGGAGTCGTCAGATGGATCGTCGTGAATTCGTGGAGAGTTGTGCACTGGGTGCTGGGGCCTTGTCCGCTGCGCTGACCAGCCAGACCTGGGCCATGGACGCCAAGCCGCGCACCCACGGCCGCGTGTTGCTGGTGGACGAACTGGGCAAACCGATCAAAGCGGCAAGCCTGCGGGCCCAGACCAACTATGTTTTTCATTACCCGTTCGAGGCCACACCGGTGTTTTTGCTCGATCTGGGCAAGGCAGCGGCGGCCACGCAGCTGGTCACTCGCGACAAGCAGCCCTACCAATGGCCCGGCGGCGTTGGCCCGAAGCGCAGCCTGGTGGCGTTTTCAGCCATCTGTGCGCACAAGCTGGTGTACCCCACCAAAGACCTGAGCTTCATCAGCTTTCGCAAAGGAGCGGCGGTGAATCCGCAGACACCGAGCAAAGGCAGCGACCTGATTCATTGCTGCGCCGACCACAGCCAGTACGACCCGGCACGCGGCGCCCAGGTGCTGGACGGCCCGGCAGAACAGCCCTTGTGTGCCGTGCTGCTGGAACACGATGCCAAGTCCGACCAGCTCACCGCCACCGGCACCCTCGGTGGCGAGCTCTTCGACGACTTCTTCAAGAAGTACGAAATGAAGCTCAGCCTGGAGGTGGGACCCCATGCGAAGCAGGCGGTGACACGGCAGAGCACGGTGCGCGAACTCGATCGCTATTGCCGCAACGCCGTCCGCTGCTGACTCAGAGCCGGGCGAGTCGCTTCAGCGCTTCGCGCAAGGTGTCGTCTTGCTTGGCAAAGCAGAAGCGAACCACCCGCTGGTCAAACCCTTTGCCATAAAAAGCGGACAGGGGAATGGCCGCCACTCCGATCTCGCGCGTGAGCCACTGGCAGAAGTCGCCTTCGGGCAGGTCGCGCTCGGGCACGGCCAGGCTGGCGATGTCCACGCACTGGAAATAGGTGCCTTCGCCCGCGAGCATGCGAAAGCGGGTGTTGGCCAGGCCTTCGCGGAACAGGTCGCGCTTGCGCTGGTAGAACGCACCGAGTTCGAGGTAGGGCGCAGGGTTGGCCATGTAGGTGGCCAGTGCGTGTTGCACCGGCGTGTTCACCGTGAACACATTGAACTGGTGCACTTTGCGGAATTCGGCCGTGAGCGCCGGCGGCGCCACCACGGTGCCGACCTTCCAGCCGGTCACGTGGTAGGTCTTGCCGAAGCTGCTCACGATGAAGGCGCGGGCCGCCAGGCCCGGAAAGCGCGCGGCGCTCTGGTGTTGTTGCCCGTCGAACACCATGTGTTCGTACACCTCATCGCTGATCAACAGCACGTCGGTCGGCGCCAGCAGGTCTTGCAGGCGCAGCATGTCGGCCGCGCTCCACACGGTGCCGCTGGGGTTGTGCGGGCTGTTGATGACGATGGCGCGGGTGCGCGCTGTCATGGCGGCGGCGATGCGGTCGAAATCGGGGCGGAAGGTGCCGGGCGTGAGCGGCACGCGCACCGGCACGCCGCCGGCGAGTTCGATGTTGGGCACGTAACTGTCGTAGCAGGGCTCGAGCACGATCACTTCGTCGCCCGGATGCACCACCGCGAGCAGGGCGGTGAGGATGGCCTGGGTGGCGCCCGCGGTCACCGTGATCTCGGTGGCCGGGTCGCAGCGCAGGCCGTAGAGCGCCAGCATCTTGTCGGCCATGGCCTGGCGCAGCGCGGGCACGCCCGGCATGGGCGGGTACTGGTTGTGGCCGGCCTGCATGGCCTGGGTGACCGCGTCGAGCAGCGCCGGGTCGCAGCCGAAGTCCGGAAACCCCTGACCGAGGTTGACCGCCTGGTGCTCCGTCGCCAGGGCGGACATGACGGTGAAGATGGTGGTGCCCACGTTGGGCAGGCGGGAAGCGAGGGCGGGTGTGCGGGGTGGGTTCGGGCTCATGGGCTCAGAGTTCGTAGTCGTCCGGGGTGCCGGCCATGGCGCGCATGACCTGGTCGCGCGTGAGGCGCTCGCTCAGCAGCTCGGCAAAGCGCAGCACGAAGTGGCGCAGGTAGGTGCCGCGCTTGAAGGCCACGCGCGCGAGGTTGTGGCCGAACAGGTCGGCAGCCGGGCGGGACACCAGATCGGGCGTCTGGTTGTCACCCGCCATCGCCATTTCGGCCACGATGCCCACGCCCATGCCCAGCTTCACGTAGGTCTTGATCACGTCGGAATCGATCGCTTCGAGCACGATGTTGGGCTGCAGGTGGCGCAGCGCAAACGCCTGGTCGATGCGGGTGCGGCCGGTGTAACTCGGGTGGTAGGTGATCAGCGGGACCTGGGCCAGGTCTTCGTGCGTGATGCGCTCGCGCTCCAGCAACGGGTGGTCGAACGGGAACACCAGCACGTGCTGCCATTCGTAGCAGGGCAGGGTGACGAGTTCAGGGTAGTTCACCAGCGACTCGGTCGCCATGCCGATCTCGGCCACCTCTTCCATCAGCATCTTGGCCACCTGGTCGGGCGAGCCCTGGTGCAGGCTGATGGCCACCTTGGGGTAGGCCTGGCGCAGCGCCGCCACCGGGCCGGGCAGCACGTAACGCGCCTGGGTGTGGGTGGTGGCGATGGAGAGCGTGCCGCTGTCCTGCGCCGAATACTGCTCGCCGATGCGTTTGAGGTTGTTGACCTCGCGCAGGATGATCTCGATGCTCTTGAGCACCTGCAAGCCGGGTTCGGTCACGCGCTTGATGCGCTTGCCGTGGCGGGCAAAGATTTCGATGCCGAGTTCGTCTTCCAGTTCGATGATGGCCTTGGACACCCCGGGCTGCGAGGTGTGCAGGGCCTTGGCGGCTTCGGTCAGGTTCAGGTTGCGGCGCACAGCCTCCTGCACGAAGCGGAACTGGTGCAGGTTCATGGCGCGGTTTCCAGCGCGATCTGTGCGAGCAGGGCGGTCAGGCGGGGGTCTTCGCCCGCCGCGGGCAGTTGTTCGAAGCGCACCGTGGGGTGGGCTTCCTGGAGGTCTTTCATGAGCACCGGCAGGTCTTCGCGCGCATGTTTGCCCATGCCGAAGAACAAGGGCAGCACCCGAACGCGCGTGGCGCCGCCCTCGACCATCTGGCGCGCGGCCGTGGCGATGTCGGGCTCGCACAGTTCCAGGTAGGCGCACGACACGGCGGCTGCCGGGTCGCTGCGCGCAATCTGCTGCGCCACCGACTCCACCGGCAAGCGCCACAAGGGGTCGCGCGACCCATGGGCAAACACGATCACTCCGAGCATGGACACACTACCTTCGCAAGACGAGCCAGCCAAACGCGGCCAGCGAAAACACCGAATAGATCAACGCGGGTGAGGCCGCCGCCAGCCACGGCTGCCAGGCATTGAGGTTGCCGATGTAGCCGAACACGTTGTTGAGCAGGAAGAAGCTGATGCCGATCATCACGCCGCCGAACACGTAGGCGGTGATGCTGCCCGAGCGGAAATGCAGGTAGGCAAAGGGCAGGGCGAGCACCACCATCACCAGGCAGCTCAGCGGGTAGAACACCTTGCGCCAGAACTCGATCTCGTAGCGCTGTGCGGTCTGTCCGTTGGCCTGCAGGTGGCGGATGTACCCGAACAGGTCGGCGGTGCGCATGGTCTCGGGTTTCAGCAGCGCCACCGACACCATCTCGCTGTTGATGCCGCTGGGCCAGCGGAAGGTGTCCAGCTCACTGCGCACGATGCGGGCTGAGGACTTTCCGGCGGTGTCGAACTCGCGTCGCTGAACCTGACGCAGCGTCCACGAGTCGTCCGCCTCGATCTGACCGGTGGCAGCGGTCAGCGTGGACACCAGCGATCCCTGGTTGTTGAACTCGAAGATGCGCACGTTGCCCAGTTCCCCCTGCGAGGACATCGAACCCACGTTGACCGAGAAGTTGCTGTAGGGCTGGCGTTCCTTGAGCCACGCCCCGGTCTGGCCGACACTGATGTCGCCCTGGTAGCGCGCCTTGAGCAGCTGCGCGGTGCGGTCTGCGAGCGGCGCCAGATAGTCGCCCATGGCAAACGTGAGCGCCACAAACACCGCGCCCAGGCCGAGCAACGTGCGCAGCGCGCGCCAGGGTCCGAGCCCGCTGGTTCGCAGGATGGTGTACTCCGACCCTTGCGCCAACCGCGCCAGCACGAACACCGCACCGATCAGCACCGAGATCGGCAGCAGTTCGTAGATGCGGCTGGGCATAAGCAGGCCCACGTAGAGCAAGGCGTGCGGGACCTCGTACACCAGCTTGGGGTCCAGCGCCGAGGGCTTGCCCAGGTCGGGCAGCTCGTCCACGAAATCGAAGAAGAAAAAGAGCGAGAGGAAGGCCAGCAGCACGAAGCCCACCGCCAGAAAGATTTCGCCGTAGATCAGGCGCCGGATGGTCCTCATGCCGCCGCTCCTTGCGCAGCCGCGTGGCGGCGGCTGTTGAGCCAGCTTCGCAGGCTCACGTTGTAGTGCCGCTTGGTCAGCCACAGCACGGTCAACACAAACACACCGCCGTGCAGCATCAGCATGAACGCACCCAGGCTCACCAGACCGCCCGCTACCCAGCTCTGGCCCAGGTTGAGCAGGTTGTAATAAAACACGAACGAGAACAGGGTGAAGAAGAGGTTGCCGCCGCGGCCGGCGCGAGGGTTGCCCGCGGTGGTGGCCAGGGCGATCAGCACGAAGTTCAGCGCGGTGAGCGCCATGCCGATGCGCCAACCCAGTTCGCCCAGGTTGGCGCGATCGGGCTCGGTGATCAAGAGCAACGTGCTGCGAGACTTCAGGGGTTGTGTGCCCCGTTCACCAATGGCGCTCGAACCGATCTGGGTGCCGTAGCTCTCGAACTCGCTCACCTTCAGGCCGCTGCCATCGGCGGCTGTTTCCAGCCGCTGGCCGTTGTTCAGCATCAGGAACTGCTGGTCTTTCACCCATTCGATGCGCCCTGAGCGGGCCGAAGTGACTGTCTCGCGGCCATCGTCTTCGGTGCTGGAGATGAAGATGTTGCGGCCCTCGGTGCCTCCGGCCGTGTCCTTGTCGATGAAGAAGACGCGCCGGCCACTCGACGATTCCTGGAACTGACCGGGCGCCACACGCTCGAGATCACCACGGCGTTCGAAACGGCTGCGCAGGTTGTCGGTTTGCTGGTTGGCCCATGGCCAGACGAAAAACACCATCAGCGTGATGACCGCCAGGATGGGCCAGGAGAAGCGCAACACCGGCCCGAGAAAGCCCCCGAGCGAGCGGCCGCTGGAGAACCAGATGATCATTTCGCTGTCGCGGTACATGCGCGAAAGCGTGAACACGATGGCCACGAACAAGGCCAGCGTGAGGATGGTGGGCATGCGGCCGATGACGGTGTAGCCCAGCACCAGCGCAATCTCCTGCGGGTTCACGCTGCCCCGCGATGCCAGGCCGAGTGTGCGGATCAACAGCATCGTCAGCACGATGGTGAAGAGCACCACCAACGTGGCTCCAAAGCTGCGTGCCAGCTCTCTGCGGATGGAAGAATGAAATAACATCGATTGCTACAAGGAAAACACGATTATGGACTTCGAACTCAAATCCCTCAGCGCTGCACAAGCGACCCAACTGCCTGTGGACGCGCTGCTGGTGCTGGTGCCCGACACCACCCAGACCATGAAGTCCGCCGACCAGGCGCTCACCCGCCTGGTGGCCCAGGCCGTTGAACACAAAGACCTGGAAAGCGGCGTGGCCAAGCTGCTGGCCTGCTACCGGCCCGAGGGGTTCAAGGCGTCGCGGGTCACACTGGTGCGGGTCGGTGATGGCTCGGCTGCTTCGGTGCGCAAGGCCATCGCCGCCGGCATGGGCTCGCTCAAGCAACCCGGCATCCAGAAACTGGGCGTGGTCTTCAGCCTGATCGAGGCCACTGACGACGCCGTGCGTGCCGCCATGCAGGCCTGCGCCGACGCCACCTACTGCTACACCACCACCAAGCCCAGCGCCAAGGCGCGCACCGTCAAGCACGTGGTGGTGGGCGTGCTCAAAACCGCCGACGTTCAGCGCGGCTTCAACATCGGCAAGGCCCAGGTGACGGGTGTGGAGTTCGCCAAGGAATGGGCCAACCGTCCTGCCAACCACGCCACCCCCACCATGCTGGGCGAAGCCGCGCGCAAGCTCGGCAAGCATCCGGGCTTCAAGGTGGATGTGCTCGGCCCCAAGCAGGTGGAAGCACTGGGCATGGGCTCGTTCCTCTCGGTGGCCCGCGGCTCGGTGGAGCCGCTGCGCTTCATCGTCATGCATTACAACGGCGGCACCAAAGGCGATGCGCCCGTGGTGCTGGTGGGCAAGGGCATCACGTTCGACACCGGTGGCATCTCCATCAAGCCCGCGGCCGACATGGACGAGATGAAGTTCGACATGGGAGGTGCTGCCAGCGTGCTCGGCACCTTCGCGGCGCTGGCGGAGCTCAAACCCGCCATCAACGTGGTGGGCCTCATCCCCAGCTGCGAGAACATGCCCGACGGCCAGGCCGTGAAACCCGGTGATGTGGTCACGAGCATGAGCGGGCAGACCATCGAAATTCTGAACACCGACGCCGAAGGCCGGCTGATTTTGTGCGACGCCCTGACCTACGCCGCCCGCTTCAAGCCGCGCAGCGTGGTCGACATCGCCACCCTCACCGGTGCCTGCGTGATTGCGCTGGGTGGTGTGCGCTCCGGGCTGTTTTCAGCGCGCGATGATCTCGCGCAGGCCCTGGCCAGCGCGGGCGAGAAGTCGCTCGACCTGTGCTGGCGCCTGCCGCTGGACGACGAGTACGCCGAAGGGCTCAAGTCCAACTTCGCCGACATGGGCAACGTGGCCGGTCGCGCGGGCGGCGCCATCACGGCCGCCAAGTTCCTGCAAAAGTTCGCCACCGAGCTGCCTTGGGCCCACCTGGACATCGCGGGCACGGCCTGGAAGAGTGGGGCGGCCAAAGGTTCCACCGGGCGGCCCGTGCCGCTGTTGCTTCAGTACCTGATCGATCAGGCCGAAGTGCCGGTCAAGGCAGCCCCTGCGGGCAAGCCAGCGTCGCGCCGCGCTGCCAAAGCCTGAGGCCGTTTTGCCCGACGTTGCCTTTCACTTCAACGCGCCCGACCGTTTGGGCTATGCCTGCCGGTTGCTGCGCAAGGCCTACCTTCGCAAGGCCCGTTTGTTTGTGTGGGTGACGGCCAGCGATCTCCCCAGACTCGATACCGCGCTCTGGACCATGGCCGCGGGCGAATTTGTTCCCCATTGCCGCAGCGATGACGCCGAGCTCGTGAAAGCCCGCTCCCCCATCGAGATGGGGGAAGGCCTGCCCGCGCTCCGCGGCGACCTGATTCTGGTAAACCTGCGTCACGACATGCCCGACGACCCGGCGGCCTTCAAACGGGTGATCGAGGTGGTGACGCTGGACGAAGCCGACCGGGGTCCCGCGCGCGAGCGGTGGCGCCAATACAAGGCGCTGGGTCTTGAGCCGCAGCGGCACGACCTTCGGTTGGCACCCTCTGAGTGAACGCTCGGTGGGTCGGAGCATGACCTCGGCTAATGTGTCATTCATCGCCGTGATGCCGTCTGGGAAAACCCTCGATAGCGCTTTTGCCTTGTCACGCCAGTGAAATTCGATGCCTTTTTAGAGTATCTTTATGAGCGTGATGGCAAAAGTTCCCATCGCTTAACTTTTTAATCCTTTTCGAGGAAAACCATGCAACTGAACCTGAAACTGGCCGTTCTTGCTGCGGCCGTCGCTCTTGCCGCTTGCGGCAAAAAAGAAGAAGCCGCGCCGGTCGCAGCGCCTGCGGCGGCCCCTGCACCCGCAGCCCAGGTCATCAAGATTGGACACGTCGGGCCCACCAGCGGCGCGATCGCCCACCTCGGCAAGGACAACGAAAACGGCGCCAAGATGGCGATCGAAGAACTCAACGCAGCGGGTCTGACCATTGGTGGTGCACCGGTCACTTTCGAACTGCTGGCCGAAGACGATGCAGCCGATCCCAAGCAGGGCACCGCTGCCGCCACGAAGCTGGTGGACGCCAAGGTCGCCGGCGTGATCGGTCACCTGAACTCCGGTACCACCATCCCAGCCTCGCAGATCTACAACGACGCCGGCATTCCCCAGATCTCCCCATCCGCGACCAACCCCAAGTACACCCGCCAGGGTTACGCCGGCGTGTTCCGCATGGTGGCCGACGACGTGCACCTCGGTGGCACGCTGGGCAAGTACGCCGTGGAAACGCTCAAGGCCAAGACCGTGGCTGTGATCGACGACCGCACGGCCTACGGCCAGGGCGTGGCTGACGAGTTCGAAAAAGGCGTGGCCGCTGCTGGCGGTACCGTGGTGGGCCGTGAGTTCACCAACGACAAAGCCACCGACTTCAACGCGATCCTGACCACCCTGAAGGCCAAGAAGCCCGACGTCGTGTTCTTCGGCGGCATGGACGCCGTGGCCGGCCCGATGCTCAAGCAGATGAAGCAGCTCGGCATCAACGCCAAGTTCATGGGCGGCGACGGCATTTGCTCCAGCGAATTGCCCAAGCTGGCCGCTGACGGCATGGCCGACGACCAGGTGTATTGCGCCGAAGCCGGCGGTGTCGAAGGCGAACAGAAAGAAGGCATGGACAAGTTCCGCGCCGACTTCAAGGCCAAGTTCGGTGCCGACGTCCAGGTGTACGCGCCCTACGTGTACGACGCAGTCAAAGTCATGGCCAACGCCATGGTGACCGCTGGTTCCGCAGACCCCAAGGTCTACCTGCCCGCACTCAAGGCCACCAACTACAAAGGCGTGACCGGCAACATCACCTTTGACGAAAAAGGCGACATCAAGAACGGCGCCCTGACGCTCATGACCTACAAGGCCGGTGCCCGCACCACCTTGGCCGTGATCCGCTGATCAGCGTTTCCTGGTTCATTCAAAAAGGCCACCTTCGGGTGGCCTTTTTTTCTGCGTGCGTTGCTCCAAACGGGCCGGGCGCGGCGATGTCCTACACCAGTGGCTGCGGAAGACCGCTATGGTCACGTGCAAGGTGAACAAGCGACACTGCAACCAACAAGGACACAGGTATGGACAACATCTACGAAGCCCTGAGGGAGAGCCACGATCTGCAGCGCAAGCTGTGCCGCCAACTGGTGCGAATCAAACCGGACGATCCGCGGGCTCAAGAGGTTTTCAGCGAGCTCCGCATTGAGCTCGCGGCCCACGCAGCTGCGGAGGAGCGGTTTCTCTATGCGCCCATCTTGCTGGACGATCTGGGTCTGAAACCGTCCCGGCACGCCCTGGCTGAACACCACGAGATCGACGAATGCGTTGAGGCCTTGGGCAAGGCCCGCAAGAAACCGCAGGCGTGGCTTGAACTGGCCAAGAAACTGTCACACGAAGTGCACCACCACCTCAAGGAAGAAGAAACAAAATTCTTCCAGCTCTCGGGAAAGATCCTGAGCGATCGCCAAAAGAGCAGCCTGGCCGGCAAATACCGTCGCGACCTGAAGCGCATGCGGGCTGTGGAAGCCTGAAGGCGAAGGCGGCGGAGAAGCCGCCGCACAAAAGAAAAACGGGCCGTGAGGCCCGTGTTTGCTTGATCCCTGGCGGAGAGGGCGGGATTCGAACCCGCGGTGGGTATTAGCCCACACACGCTTTCCAGGCGTGCGACTTAAACCGCTCATCCACCTCTCCGCGAAGCCTGCGATTGTAGCAGTCTTGCCGACCTGCTCAGGCGGTCGGGCTGCCATCGGCGGTCTTGTGCCAGGCGTGTTGTTGCAGAACCTCCAGTGAAACGTGTTGCAAGGTGGTGGCGTTGGTGCTCTCCAGCACCACGGGTGGGGCCACGCCGGCTTGCAAGGCCTCTTTCCAGCGCTGCACGCACAGGCACCAGCGATCGCCCGGCTTGAGGCCGGCGAAGCGCCATTCGGGCCGCGGCGTGCTCAGGTCGTTGCCGCGCTCTCTCGAGAACTCGAGAAAGGTCGCCGTCACACGTGCGCACACGACGTGGGTGCCATGGTCGTCGGGGCCGGTCTCGCAGCAGCCGTCGCGGTAGAAGCCGGTGAGTGGGTCGTACGAGCAGGGCAGCAGCTCGGTGCCAAGGACGTTGCGGGCGGTGGTCATGGTTGTTCGATCTGCAGAAAGTTCACGGGGTCTTGGTGGCGCCGACCATTTTCATGGCGGACGCAATCAGGGCAGACACCTCCGTCATGTTGCTTGGCACGATGAGCGTGGTGGTGGCGTCGGCAGCAACCTTGCTGTAAGCATCCACCGCGCGCTCGGCCACCTTGAGCTGCACGGCTTCCTGGCCACCCGGCTGGCGGATGGCTTCGGCCACCACACGGATGGCTTCTGCGGTGGCCTCGGCCACCGCCAGAATGGCCGACGCTTCGCCCTGTGCATTGTTGATCTCGGCTTGCTTCTCACCTTCGGATCGGGCGATGAAAGCCTCGCGCTCACCGGTGGCGATGTTGATCTGCTCCTGACGGCGACCTTCGGAGGCCGCAATCAGCGCGCGCTTCTCGCGCTCGGCGGTGATCTGGGCCTGCATGGCCAGCAAGATCTCTTTCGGCGGGGTGAGGTCCTTGATTTCGTATCGCAGCACCTTCACACCCCAGTTCAGCGCGGCCTCGTCGATGGCGTGCACCACCTGGGCGTTGATGATGTCGCGTTCCTCGAACGTCTTGTCGAGTTCGAGTTTGCCGATCACCGAACGCAGCGAGGTCTGGGCCAGCTGGGTCACGGCGACGATGTAGTTGGACGAGCCATAGCTCGCGCGCATCGGATCGGTGACCTGGAAGTACAGGATGCCGTCGACCTGCAGCTGGGTGTTGTCGCGCGTGATGCACACCTGGCTGGGCACATCCAGCGGGATTTCCTTCAGGCTGTGCTTGTAGGCCACCTTGTCGATGAAGGGCACCAGAAAATTCAGGCCCGGTGCCAGCGATGAGTGGTACTTGCCCAGGCGCTCGACCACCCAGGCGTTCTGCTGCGGCACCACCTTGACGGAACGCGTGATGAAGATGGCAGCAACGATGAGCAGGAGGATGGCGATTTCCATGGCGGGCGGTTCTCGATGAGGTTGGAGAGTGGTGAGGGTAGCGCAGGCGCGCCAAGCTGTCCGGGGTCAGACCTTGTCGACCAGCAGGCGGCTGCCCACGAGCTCGGCCACACGGTAGCTGCCGGGTGTGGGCGTGTTGCCCGGACGGTGGATGGCGGTCCACTGGGCGCCCCGGTATTTGACGCTGGCGGTGCCATCGACGTTCCATTCGTCGATCTGCAGGATCTCGCCCACATCGAGGTTCACGCTGCGCAGGGCGCGCACCGACGGGTCGCTGTCGCGCCGCTTCTTGATGAAATACCAGGCCACCACGGCCGCCGAGCCGGTGATCGCGGCAACGAGCAACTGGCCAACCATCCCCAGGCCGGCATGAGCGGCCATGGCGCCCGCGGCCATGCCCACCGCCAGCATGAGCAGGTAAAACGTGCCCGTGAACAGTTCGAGTGCGACGGTGGACCCCGCCAGCAGCCACCACAGTGTTGAATCCGACATGCCTGCTCCCGTTGCTTGAATGGATGGTTCTGGCCGGTGTGCCCACCGCTCCGCTGGGGCCGAGGGTGGCGTTTGTCTGACCAACGCCACATTTTGCGGCAAATGAGTGGCGTCGCCCGGACCCGGACACACGTTGTCCGTACACTTCGCGCCTGCTTTGCCTTTGGTGGCATGCGCACGACCCGCACCCTTTTGCCCGATGGCCGCTCCGGCGGCTGGAGAACCTCATGAAATTCCGTTTCCCCATCGTCATCATCGACGAGGACTTCCGCTCCGAAAACACCTCGGGTCTGGGCATTCGCGCTTTGGCGCAGGCCATCGAGGTCGAGGGCTTCGAGGTGGTGGGTGTGACCAGCTACGGCGACATGAGCCAGTTCGCCCAGCAGCAGAGCCGGGCCAGCGCGTTCATCCTGTCGATCGACGACGAAGAATTCAGCCATGGCGCAGACCTCGACCCGGTCGTGCTCAACCTGCGCAACTTCATCGACGAGGTGCGGCGCAAGAACTCGGATGTGCCGATCTACATCTACGGCGAAACCAAGACCAGCCGGCATCTGCCCAACGACATCCTGCGCGAGCTGCACGGCTTCATCCACATGTTCGAGGACACGCCCGAGTTCGTGGCGCGCCACATCATCCGCGAGGCCAAAAGCTACCTTGAAGGCATCCAGCCGCCGTTCTTCAAGGCCCTGCTCGACTACGCCGAAGACGGTTCGTATTCGTGGCATTGCCCGGGTCACTCGGGTGGTGTGGCGTTCCTCAAGAGCCCGGTGGGCCAGATGTTCCACCAGTTCTTCGGTGAAAACATGCTGCGCGCCGACGTGTGCAACGCGGTGGAAGAACTGGGCCAATTGCTGGACCACAACGGCGCCATTGGTGCGAGCGAGCGCAACGCGGCGCGCATCTTCAACGCCGACCACTGCTTTTTCGTGACCAACGGCACCAGCACCAGCAACAAGATGGTCTGGCACCACACGGTGGCGCCGGGCGACGTGGTGGTGGTGGACCGCAACTGCCACAAGTCCATCCTGCACAGCATCATCATGACGGGCGCCATTCCCGTCTTTCTGAAGCCCACACGCAATCACTACGGCATCATCGGACCGATCCCGCAGAGCGAGTTCGAGATCGACGCCATCAAGGCCAAGATCCGCGCCAACCCGCTGCTGGCCGGCGTGGACGCCGACGCGGTGAAGCCGCGCGTTTTGACACTCACCCAGTCCACCTACGACGGCGTGCTCTACAACACCGAGGCCATCAAGCAGATGCTCGACGGCTACGTGGCCAACCTGCACTTCGATGAAGCCTGGCTGCCGCACGCGGCCTTCCACCCCTTCTACGGCAACTTCCACGCCATGGGCAAGAAGCGCGTGCGACCGATGGAGTCGGTGGTGTACGCCACGCAGTCCATCCACAAGCTGCTCGCCGGCATCAGCCAGGCCAGCCATGTGCTGGTGCAGGACTCGCAGCACGTCAAGCTCGACCGCCACCTCTTCAACGAGGCCTACCTGATGCACACCAGCACCAGCCCGCAGTACGCGATCATCGCCAGCTGCGATGTGGCCGCGGCCATGATGGAGCCGCCCGGTGGCAAGGCGCTGGTGGAAGAGAGCATTTTCGAGGCGCTCGACTTCCGCCGCGCCATGCGCAAGATCGACGCCGAGTTCGGTGACGACGACTGGTGGTTCAAGGTCTGGGGACCGGACGATCTGGCCGACGAAGGCATGGGTGAGGCCGTCGACTGGGTGCTCAACCCCGATCCGGCGGGCTCGCAGGCCACCGCCAAGGAATGGCACGGCTTTGGCGACATGGCGCCCGGCTTCAACATGCTGGATCCGATCAAGGCGACCATCGTCACGCCGGGTCTGAACCTGGATGGCCGCTTCGAGCCCGAAGGCATCCCCGCGTCCATCGTCACCAAGTTTCTCGCCGAGCACGGCGTGGTGGTGGAGAAAACGGGTCTGTACAGCTTCTTCATCATGTTCACCATCGGCATCACCAAGGGCCGCTGGAACACGCTGCTGACCGCACTGCAGCAGTTCAAGGACGATTACGCCAAGAACCAGCCGATGTGGCGCATCCTGCCGGAGTTCTGCCAGAAGCACCCGCGCTACGAGCAGATGGGCCTGCGCGACCTGTGCCAACACGTGCACGAGCTCTACGCCCGCTACGACATCGCGCGTCTCACGACCGAGATGTACCTGAGCGACCTGACGCCGGCCATGAAGCCGACCGACGCGTTCGCGCACATCGCGCAGCGAACCACCGAGCGTGTGCCGATCGACGAGCTCGAAGGCCGCATCACCACCAGTCTGGTCACGCCATACCCTCCGGGCATTCCGCTGCTGATCCCGGGCGAGGTGTTCAACAAAAAGATCGTGGATTACCTCAAGTTCGCGCGCGAGTTCAACGCCCTGTGCCCCGGCTTCGAGACCGACATCCACGGTCTCGTGGAGATGGTGGGCGACGATGGCAAGAAGCGTTACTTTGCCGACTGCGTGAAAGCCTGAAGAGACGCTTATCGGGGCGGAGCATCAGCCCGCACCCGCAAGAAGCTGGCGAAGCGCGGCACGCCGCTCTCGTTGACACCGCGGAAGCGGAAAGTCACCCACTCGCCCACGGCGGGCGGACGCTCGCGCTGGGCGTCGGTGAAGCCCGTGCCCAGACGGAACCGCACACCTTCCTGTGTCTCCACCAGCAAGGCGCCCATGCGACCGGCGTGTCGGCCCTGACCGGGCAAGTGCTGCAACACGCGCGCCTCGGCGTCTTCGTGCGTCTTCACCTTCAGCAGGTCGTCGTTGCGCTCGGCTCGATAGAACGAGTCGCCCCGGTGCAGCATCAGGCCTTCGCCGCCGGCTTTCACCACTTGGTCCAGCCGCGCCATCAACTCGGTGTGGCTGGCGACGCGCTCCTGAGGGACGGCCTGGACCCAGGGGCGATGGAGTTGTCGCACCAGCGCCTGGCAGGCCTGGATGCGGTCGGTGAAGCGGCCCGGGTGGGCGGGCAGGTCGAACACCATGAAACGCACGCGTCGCCAGGCGTCATCCATGGGAGTTTGGCGGCGCACGGTGGCGAGCGCTGCTTCAAATTTCCCTCGACCGATCCAGAGTTCGCCGTCCATGGGCTCGGCGGGCCATCCGGCGGTGAACCAGCCGGGCGCTGCGATGACTTCACCGCCTCGGGTCAGCAGCTGCTGGCCATCCCAGAAGCCGCGAAGGCCATCGTATTTTTCACTCAGCCAGTAGTCGTGCAGCGGCACACCTGGCCGGTACACGTTGGCAAGCATCAGGGCCGGTGCATCGGCAGCCAAAACAGGGACAGACAGGCCACAGGTGACCAGGACCAACCAGTCAAGCAGCTCGCGTCGCCTCATGGCGGCCCCCGAAGCGCAGAGGAATCAGCTCAGCGCGTCGCTGTCGCGGCTCACGCCCGTGGTGTGGCTGTAGCCACCGTCCACGTAGGTGATCTCGGCGGTAACGCCAGCGGCCAGGTCGCTCAGCAGAAACGCGGCCACGTTGCCCACGTCTTCAATGGTCACGTTGCGGCGGATCGGTGAAGCGCTGGCGACCATGCCCAGCAGCTTGCCGAAGTCCTTGATGCCGCTGGCGGCCAGGGTCTTGATGGGGCCAGCGCTGATGCCGTTGACGCGCATGCCCTTGGGACCCAACGACTCGGCCAGGTAACGGACCGATGCTTCCAGGCTGGCTTTGGCCAGACCCATGGTGTTGTAGTTGGGCACGGCGCGCAGGGCGCCGAGGTAAGTGAGGGTCAGCAGCGCCGACTTCTCGTTGAGCATGGGCAGCGCGGCCTTGGCCATGGCAGGGAAACTGTAAGCGCTGATGTCGTGCGCGATGCGGAAGTTCTCGCGCGTCAGGCCGTCCAGAAAATCCCCGGCAATCGCTTCGCGCGGTGCAAAGCCGATGCTGTGCACAAAGCCGTCGAACTTGGGCCACACCTGCGCCAGGTCGGCAAACAGCTTCTCGATCTGGGCGTCGTCGCCCACATCGCAATCAAAGATGAGCTTGGAGTCGAAGTCGGCCGCGAATTCGGTGATGCGGTCCTTGAAACGCTCGCCGACGTAGCTGAACGCGAGCTCGGCACCCTGCTGGTGGCAGGCCCTGGCGATGCCGTAGGCGATGGACCGGTTGGACAGCACGCCCGTGATCAGCAATTTCTTGCCGGTGAGAAAACCCATGTTTCTGTCTCCAATGAAAAATCCTTCAGAATTGTCGCATGCACTTCTCCCGCATTTGCCCCGGCCACCGACTCGTCTCGACGTCCCTGGCCGCGTTGCTGGTGCTCTGGAGCACGGCGGGTTGGGCCGCTCACGGCTATGCGCTGTGGGGCCAGCTCAAGTACCCCGACGGGTTCACCCATTTCAACTATGTCAACCCCACCGCACCCAAGGGCGGTGAGTTGCGGCTGGTGAGCAACCTGCGGCTGTCCACCTTCGACAAGTACAACCCGTTCACGCTGCGCGGCAGTGCGCCGGCCTATTTGTCCAACTTGATGTTCGACTCCTTGCTCGCTGGCGCGCTGGACGAAAACGGGGCCGCCTACGGCCTGCTGGCCGAGGACGTGGTGACCGCGCCCGATGGCCTGTCGGTCACGTTTAAGTTGCGCGACACCGCGCGCTTTCACAACGGCGACCCGGTGCTCGCCGCCGACGTGAAGCACAGCTTCGACACGTTGCTGGGTCCACACACCTCACCCGCCTTCAAGACCGTGCTGCAAGACGTGGCCGGACTGGACGTGCTGGGCGAGAGAACCGTGCGCTACCGCTTCAAGAAGCCCAACCGGGAACTGCCACTGACCGTGGGCGGGCTGCCGGTGTTCAGCCGTGCCTGGGGCAATGCCATCGACCCCAAGACCGGTCAGCGCAAGACCTTCGACCAGGTCGTGACCGACATTCCCATCGGCAGCGGGCCTTACAAAATCGGTCCGGTTCAGTTCGGCCGGGACATCACCTACGTGCGCGACCCGGCCTACTGGGCGCGCGACCTGCCGGTTCGCCGGGGCACCGCCAATTTCGACCGCATCGTCGTCAAGATCTACAAGGACAACACGGCCAAGCTTGAAGCGCTGAAGGCGGGCGAGTTCGACCTCATGCGCTTTTTCTCGGCAGGGGACTGGGCGCGTCGCGTCAACGGCAAACGTTTCAATACCGGTGAACTCGTCAAGGGCGAGTTCACCCACCGCCTGCCCACCGGCTTTCAAAGCTATGTGCTCAACACACGCCGACCGCCGCTGGACGACATCCGCGTGCGCGAGGCGCTGGGTCTGGCGATGGACTACGAGTGGATGAACCGGCAGATGTTCTACAACGCCTACCAGCGCGTGCAGGGGCTGTTCGGCAACACCGATTGTTCGCCGCAGGGCACGCCCCCGCCCGAGGAGCTGGCCTTGCTGGAGCCCTGGCGCAAACAACTGCCACCCGCCGTGTTCGGCCCGGTGTATGCAGCGCCGCGCACCGATGGCACGGACTCCCTGCGCGGCAACCTCAAACGCGCGCAGGCCTTGCTGCGCGAGGCCGGCTGGACCGTGCAGGGCGGCCAACTGCGCAACGCGCAGGGCAAGTCCATGACGATCGAGTACCTCGACAGCAACGAGACCGGCGCTCGCGTGGTCACCCCCTGGATCCGCAACCTCACCAAGCTGGGTGTTGAACTCAAGTTCCGCCCGGTGGACTTCGCGCTGTACCAGCAGCGCCTGCGCAGTTTCGACTTCGACATCGTTTCGCTGGCCTACGGCGGCACCAACAACCCGGGTGCGGAGTACGCCGACCTGTTCGGCAGCGCCGCTGCCAAGACCGAAGACTCGGGCAACCACACCGGCACCGCCAACCCGGCCGTGGATGCGCTGATCGAGCGCATGGTGGAAGCCCCCACACAACCCGAGTTTCTGGCTGCTTGCCGTGCGCTGGACCGCGCCATCACCCACAGCCATGTGCTGATCCCGCAGTGGTCGGCCACGACCCACCGCATGGCCTACAACGCATGGCGGCTGGCTCGCCCGAAAGACATGCCCCCTTATGCATCCGGTGAGGTCTGGGCCATCGACACCTGGTGGGCTCAGAAATGATGCCCCCACGCTCCACCGCTGCGCGGGTCGCTGCCCCCCGAGGGGGCTGGCCCTGCTTGGGGCGGCCCGGCGCGGCGGCCTTCTCACCTCGGAGCAACTGACACGCCATGTGGGTCTACATCCTCAAACGCCTGCTGCTCATGATCCCGACGCTGTTCGGGGTGCTGTTGCTGACCTTCGTGGTGATCCAGTTCGTGCCAGGCGGTCCGGTGGACCAGTACCTGGCCGAAGCCCGTGCGGGTGCCGGCGCAGCGGGCGCCGAAGGTGGCTCGGTCTACCGCGGCGCGCAAGGTGTGGACCCCAAACGCATCGAGCAGATCAAAGCCCTCTACGGCTTCGACAAGCCGGCGCACGAACGTTTCTTCCAGATGCTCGGTCAGTTCGCGCGCTTCGATCTGGGCACCAGCTTCTTCCAGAACAAGGCCGTGTCCGAACTCATCCTGGAGAAGCTGCCGGTCTCCATCACGCTCGGCTTGTGGACCTTCCTCATCAGCTACGGGGTGGCGGTGCCGCTGGGCGTGGCCAAGGCGGTGCGGGCCGGCTCGCGTTTCGATCTGGCCACCACCTTGCTCGTGCTCATCGGCTACGCCATCCCGGGGTTCGTGCTGGGTGTCGCGCTGCTGGTGATCTTTGGCGGTCAGCTGCAGTGGTTTCCGTTGCGTGGTCTCACATCCTCCAACTGGGAAGAGCTCAGCTGGGGGGCGCGCATCGTCGACTACCTCTGGCACATCACCCTGCCGGTCACCGCCATGGTGCTGGGCAGCTTCGCCGTCACGGCCATGCTGACCAAGAACGCGTTTCTGGAAGAGATCCGCAAGCAGTACGTGATGACCGCGCGTGCCAAGGGCCTGAGCGAGCGGCAGGTGTTGTGGAAGCACGTGTTTCGCAACGCGCTCATCCCCATCGTCACCGGCTTTCCCTCGGCCTTCATTGGCGCTTTCTTCGCGGGCTCGCTGCTGATCGAAACCCTGTTCTCGCTCGACGGCCTGGGCTTGCTCAGCTATGAGAGCGTGATCCGGCGCGACTATCCCGTCGTGCTCGGCACGCTGTTTTTCTTCACGCTGATCGGCCTGGTGACCAAGCTGATTTCCGACCTCTGCTACGTCTGGGTGGACCCGCGTGTCAAATTCGACTGAAGCCGTGACACCCTCGTTGTCGCCGAGTGCGCGCGCCTGGCGACGCTTCAAGCGCAACCGGCTGGGCTACTGGAGCCTCGTGCTGTTCTGCATCCTGGTGGTGGGCAGCCTGTTCGCCGAAGTGCTGTCGAACGACCGGCCCTTGGTCGTGCGCTACGAGGGCACGACCTATTTCCCCATGCTGAAGGACCATGCGGAGACGGTGTTCGGTGGCGACTTCGACACCACCACCGACTACCTCGACCCCTTCATCCGCGAACAACTGAGCAAGGGCGACAACTGGGCGATATACGCACCCAATCCCTACGGCCCGCAGACGCTGAACTACTTCGCCAAACTGCCCAACCCGTCGCCGCCCACGCTGGACAACCTGTTCGGCACCGACGATCGCGGCCGCGACCTGCTGGCCCAGCTGATCTACGGCTTTCGCGTGAGCGTGCTGTTCGCACTGGCGCTCACCGTCATCGGCGTGCTGCTGGGGGTGGTCACTGGTGCCATCCAGGGCTTCTTCGGTGGCAAAACCGATCTCGCTTTCCAGCGTTTCATCGAGATCTGGGGCTCCATGCCCGAGCTGTATTTGCTCATCATCTTTTCGGCCGTGTTCGCGCCCAGCATCAGCCTGCTGCTGATCCTGCTCAGCCTGTTCGGCTGGATGGGTCTGTCCGACTACGTGCGCGCCGAGTTCCTGCGCAACCGCCAGCTGGACTACGTGCGCGCAGCGCGCGCGCTGGGCCTGTCCAACTGGCAGATCATCTGGCGCCATGTGCTGCCCAACAGCCTCACACCAGTGGTCACCTTTCTACCGTTTCGCATGAGCGCGGCCATCCTGGCGCTCACCTCGCTCGACTTCCTGGGCCTGGGCGTGCCACCCGGTACACCGTCGCTGGGCGAGCTGCTGAGCCAGGGCAAGAACAACATCGACGCCTGGTGGATTTCGCTCTCGACCTTCGCGGTGCTGGTGATCACGCTGCTGCTCTTGACCTTCATGGGGGATGCCTTGCGCGATGCGTTGGACCCGCGGAAAGCGGACAAATGACGGCCCCCATGCTCCTCGACGTGAAAGGCCTGCGCGTGTCCTTCGGTGGGCAGGACGTCGTGCACGGCATCGACTTCGCCATCCGGGCCGGCGAGAAGCTCGCGCTGGTGGGCGAATCCGGCTCGGGCAAGACGGTGTCGGCGCTGTCGCTGCTGCGCCTGGTGCACAACGCCGATGTGAGCGGGTCGGCGCTGCTCAACGGCCGCGACCTGCTGCAGATGACCGAGCACCAGTTGCGCGGTGTGCGTGGGGACGAGGTGGCCATCATCTTCCAGGAGCCCATGACGGCGCTCAACCCGCTCTACACCGTGGGTGACCAGATCGGCGAGGTGCTTCAGCTCAAGAAGGGCCTCACGCCGCGTCAGGCGCTGGCGTCCACCATCGAGCTGCTGGCCTCCACCGGCATCCCCGAGCCAGCGCGCCGCGCCAACGCCTTCCCGCACCAGCTCAGCGGCGGCCAGCGCCAGCGCGCCATGATCGCCATGGCGCTGGCCAGCAGCCCGAAGCTGCTGCTGGCCGACGAGCCCACCACCGCGTTGGATGTCAGCTTGCGCGGCCAGATCCTGGACCTGTTGGCCGATCTGCAGCGCCAGCACGGCATGGCGGTGCTGCTCATCACGCACGACCTCAACCTGGTGCGCCGCTTTGCCGACCGGGTGGCCGTGATGGAGCAGGGCCATCTGGTGGAGCAGGGCGCCGTGAGCGACGTGTTTGCCGCGCCCCGGCACCCCTACACACGGATGCTGCTGGCCAGCAAACCCGAGCGTGACGTGGTGCCCGCTGGCCCGCCTGCTGCCGACGCCACACCGGTGCTGCAAGCCCGCGGCCTGCGCGTGGGTTACCCCGTTCCATTGCCCGGCCTGAGGGGCTGGTTCAAGAAGGGCGAGTTCATCGCGGTGCAGGGCGCCGATCTGGATCTGGGGCCGGGCCAGACGCTGGGCGTGATCGGCGAATCGGGTTCGGGGAAATCCACGTTGGCGCTGGCCGCGCTGGGTCTGCTGCCCTACCAAGGCAACTTGCAGGTCACAGGATCCGACTGGACGCAGGCCCTGAAGAACGGCGAGAGCAGGGCGCTGCGCCAGCGGGTGCAGGTTGTGTTCCAGGACCCGTTTTCATCGCTCTCGCCGCGCATGACCATCGAGCAGATCGTCGGCGAAGGCCTGCTGGTGCACCAGCCGGGTCTTTCAGTGGCGCAACGCCGTGACCGCGTCGTCAAGGCACTGGCGGATGTCGGTCTGGTCGACGATCCCCGGCGCGGCGGCGACTGGCTGCAGCGCTACCCGCACGAGTTCTCGGGCGGGCAGCGCCAGCGCCTGGCGATTGCGCGTGCGCTCATCATCGACCCGCAACTGCTGGTGCTGGACGAACCCACCAGCGCGCTCGATGTGACGGTGCAGAAACAGGTGCTGGCCTTGCTTCAGCGCCTGCAGCGCGAACGCGGTCTGAGCTACCTCCTGATCACGCACGACGTGGATGTCATCCAGGCCATGGCGCACCACGTCATCGTGATGAAGGACGGCGCCGTGGTCGAGAGCGGGCCGGTCGAGCAGGTGTTGCGCGCGCCCGCGCATCCCTACACACGCACGCTGGTGCAGGCGGCCGCCTGAAGCGCTCAAGGGCTTGACCTGCGTCAGGCCGCTGGCGGGTGGGGCGGCGTATAACCGTCGGTCATGACCGACCCATCACCCTCTTCAACGCGCCCTGTCTCGATTCAGTCGTCCTGGCGCTGGCTGGCCCTGGGTTGGGCCGACCTGCGGCGCAACCCGGTGCCCGGCCTGGTTCACGGCCTGCTGCTCACCGCCTTCGGCTGGCTGCTGCTGTGGGCTGCGCGCGACCAGTTCTGGCTGCTGGCCGGCGCCTTCTCGGGTTTCCTCATCGTCGCGCCCATCCTGGCCACCGGTCTCTACCAGGTCAGCCGCCAGCGCAGCGCCGGGTTGGGCGAGGTGGTGCAGCTTTGGCGCTCGGGCGACGGCCGTCTGGTGAAGTTCGGCCTGCTGCTGGGACTGGCCGGCACCGGCTGGGTGCTCACCTCGGCCGGTCTGATCACGCTCTGGTCGCCCCTGCCCATCCAGAAGCCGGTGGATTTCCTGCGTCATGTGGTGCTGGTGCGCGAAGTGGGCCTGTTCGAGGTCTGGCTGGTGCTCGGCGCCTTGTTGGCCGCTCCCGTGTTCGCCTCCACCGTGGTGGCCCTCCCCATGCTGGTGGACACACGCGCTTCGGTGATGGAGGCGGTGGCCGAGAGCTGGCGTGCCGTGGCCAGCCACCCCGGGCCCATGGTGACATGGGCGGTGGTGATCGCCTTGCTGGTCGGCATCGGCATGCTCACCGCCTTGCTCGGTCTGATCGTGCTGATCCCGCTGCTGGCGCACGCAAGCTGGCATGCCTACCGCGACCTGACGGCCCATCGGCTGGAGGGCTGATTGATGGGCAACACCCTGTTCGGCTACACCGAAGGCCAGATCGCACAGTTCGGGCTGACGTTTGGCGTCGGTGCCTTCATCCTCTACATGCTCTTCATCGTGTTCAACCTGGCCCGGGAATCCAAGGCCGGCAAGTTCGGCACCTTCGTGCTGTTTCTGGTGCTCTCATTCGGTATGTTGGGGTTTCTGGCCAAAAACCTCATTCAATGGGTGCTGGGTATTTGAACGGTGTTCAGCATTGAACGGTCGATTGGGTTGCCAATCGGTGGTTGCAGGCGTTACAATGCGAGCTTCACGACCAAATGGGCGGGTAACTACCGGCCCATTTTTTTTGGCCGAACGCTTTTGACCCTGGGGTAATCCACAGGGTGGATCGAACGGCGCACCCTGGGCAGACACCATCAGCATGGCTTGGCAAGAGATCGTAGAGCAGACCGTCACCGGACTGGGTTTTGACCTGGTGGAGTTGGAGCGCTCGGGCAGCGGCTTGCTGAAGGTCACGATCGACCTGCCTTGGGAGGCGCCCGTTGCCGGCCAACCGGTGCCGGCCGAGCGTTTTGTCACGGTCGAAGATTGCGAAAAAATCACGCGTCAGTTGCAATACCTGCTGGAAGTCGAGGGCCTGGAATACCGACGCCTCGAAGTGGGTTCGCCCGGCATCGACCGGCCACTCAAGCGGGAAATCGACTACGTGCGGTTTGAAGGTCACGTGATTGACCTCACCTTGAAGGCGCCGATCGGCGCCACCGGGACCGACGTGGCAGCGAACCGCAAGAAATTCAGGGGCACGCTGGAGCGTGCTGACGATGGCGTGCAGTGGCAGGTGGTCTGGAGCGATGCGCCCGAACCCAAGCCCGGCGCTCGGGTGAGCAAGAAACGCGCGCCCGTGGCCCTGCAGGCCATGACCTTTTCGCTGGACGACATCCAGCAGGCGCGCTTGGCGCCGATCGTGAATTTCAAGGGCCGCCAGGCCCCTGGAGCCAACGCTTCAGACAGTGACGAATGAGAGAAATCAAAGTGAGCCAGGACATGCAATTCGGAAAGGTGGGCGAGTGAAATGAACCGCGAAATGTTGATGCTGATCGACGCGATCTCGCGCGAAAAAAACGTCGAGCGCGACGTCGTGTTGGGCGCCGTGGAACTGGCGCTGGCCTCGGCCACCAAAAAACTCTACAAGGGCGACGTGGACATCCGCGTGGCCATGGACCCGGACACCGGTGCCTACGAGACCTTCCGCCGCTGGCTGGTCGTGCCCGATGAGGCCGGCCTGCAGAACCCCGACGCCGAAGAACTGCTGACCGACGCTCGCGACGAACTCGCCGACATCGAAGAAGGCGACTTCATCGAGAAGCCGGTGGAGAGCGTGCCGATCGGCCGCATTGGCGCCATGGCCGCCAAGCAGGTCATCCTGCAGAAGATCCGCGACGCCGAGCGCGAAATGTTGCTCAACGACTTCATGTCGCGCGGCGACAAGATCTTCGTGGGCACCGTCAAGCGCATGGACAAGGGCGACCTCATCGTCGAGAGCGGCCGTGTTGAAGGCCGCCTCAAGCGCGGCGAGATGATCCCGAAAGAGAACTTCCGCACCGGCGACCGCGTGCGCGCCATGATCATGGACGTGGACCTGACGCTGCGCGGCGCTCCCATCCTGTTGTCGCGCTCCGCGCCGTCGTTCATGATCGAACTCTTCCGCCAGGAAGTGCCCGAAATTGAACAAGGCCTGCTCGAGATCAAGACCTGCGCCCGCGACCCGGGTTCACGCGCCAAGATTGCCGTGCACACCAACGACCGGCGCATCGACCCCATCGGCACCTGCGTCGGCGTGCGCGGTTCGCGCGTCAACGGCGTGACCAACGAACTTGCCGGCGAGCGTGTGGACATCGTGCTCTGGTCGGAAGACCCGGCGCAGTTCGTCATCGGCGCGCTGGCCCCGGCCAACGTGGTCTCCATCGTGGTGGACGAAGAGCGCCACGCCATGGACGTGGTGGTGGACGAGGAAAACCTCGCCATCGCCATCGGCCGCGGCGGTCAAAACGTGCGCCTGGCGTCCGAGCTCACCGGCTGGCGCATCAACATCATGACGGCCGACGAGTCGGCCCAGAAGCAGGCCGAAGAGGCCGACGGCATCCGCAAGATCTTCATGGCCAAGCTCGACGTGGACCAGGAGATCGCCGACATCCTGATCGAAGAAGGCTTCACCAGCCTCGAAGAAGTGGCCTATGTGCCGCTGCAGGAAATGCTGGAGATCGAGTCTTTTGACGAGGACACGGTCAATGAGCTGCGCACCCGCGCCAAAGATGCCCTGCTGACCATGGAAATCGCTCGCGAAGAGAGCGTCGAAGAAGTTTCGCAAGACCTGCGCGACCTCGAAGGCGTGACCCCGGAGCTGATCGCCAAGCTGGCCGACGGCGGCATCCACACCCGCGACGAGCTGGCCGATCTGGCCACCGACGAGCTCACCGACATCACCGCACAGACGCCTGAAGAGGCCACCGCGCTGATCATGCTGGCACGCGCTCACTGGTTCACCGGTGACGAAGCGCAATCCACGACCTGACCAGCGGAGGCCCATCGGAGAATAGAGACCTATGACAAGTACCACCGTCGCCGAACTGGCTGCCGAGCTGAACAAGCCCACCACCGTCCTGCTGGAGCAACTCTCCGCAGCGGGCGTGCCCAAGTCGTCCGGGACCGATCCGGTCACCGAATCCGACAAGCAATCGTTGCTGGGCCACCTCAAAGCCAGCCACGGCACGGCCGGCGGCGAGCGCAAGAAAATCACCCTGGTGAAGAAATCGACCTCCGAAATCAAGCAGGCCGACTCCACCGGACGCGCCCGCACGATCCAGGTGGAAGTGCGCAAGAAGCGCACCTTCATCAAGCGTGATGACGAAGTGGCCGTGCCCGAAGCGGTCGAAGAGCCGGTCGCGGCCGCGCCGGTGATCGACACCGAAGAACTGGCCCGCCGCGAGGAAGACGCGCGCCGCCAGGCCGAGCTGCTGCGCCGCCAGGAAGAAGAGTTCAACGAGAAGCGCCAGGCCCGCGAAGCAGAAGAAGCCCGCCTGGCACAAGCGGTTGTCGAGCAGGAACGTGCCGCTGCAGCAGCCGCCGACGCGGCTGAGGCAGCCGCCCGCGCAGCCGCTGAAGCCGCTTCGCCCGAAGGCATCGCCGAAGCCATTGCAGCCCGCACCGCCAAGGACGCCAAGGCCAAGACCGATTCGCTCGAACGCGATTCAGCCGCCCGTGTGATCGCCGACCGCAACGCCGAGAGCAAACGTGCGGACGACCTGCGTGCGCAGGATCTGGTGGAGCGCCGCCGCAAGGCCGAGGCCGAAGCTGCAAACATCCGCGCCATGATGTCGGCACCCGCCAAGACCATGGTGGCCAAGAAGCCCGAGCCAGCGCCTGTCGACCCGAAGGCTGGCATCAAGGGCACGCTGCACAAGCCCGCCGGCACACCCGGCAAGCCCGCCACCACCGCCGCTGGTGCTGCCGCCGTCGGAGTGGCCGGCAAGAAAGAGATCAAGTCGGAGAACCTGTCGTCCACCTGGAAAGACGACGCGGCCAAGAAAAAAGAAATCAAGACACGTGGCGACACCAGCGCCGGGCGTTCGACCAACTGGCGCGGAGGCCCGCGCGGTCGCCGCGACTCGCGCGATTCGCGCGACACGGGTCAGAGCAACTTCGTGGCGCCGACCGAAGTCAAGGTCATTGAAGTCCACGTGCCGGAGACCATCACGGTGGCTGAACTGGCTCACAAGATGAGCCTGAAATCGTCCGAGGTCATCAAGCAATTGATGAAGCTGGGCCAGATGGTCACCATCAACCAGCCGCTGGACCAGGACACCGCCATGATCGTGGTGGAAGAGCTGGGCCACAAGGCGGTGGTGGCGGCGCTGGACGATCCAGAAGCCTTTGCCGACGACGAAACCTCGCAGCAGGAACATGCCTTGCTGCCGCGCGCCCCCGTCGTCACCGTCATGGGTCACGTGGACCACGGCAAGACCTCGCTGCTGGACTACATCCGCCGCGCCAAGGTGGCGGCGGGCGAAGCGGGCGGCATCACGCAGCACATCGGGGCGTACCACGTCGAGACCGAGCGCGGCATGATCTCGTTCCTCGACACCCCGGGTCACGAGGCCTTCACCGCCATGCGTGCCCGTGGTGCCCAGGCGACCGACATCGTCATCCTGGTCTGCGCGGCCGACGACGGCGTGATGCCACAGACCAAGGAGGCCATCAAACACGCCAAGGCGGCGGGCGTGCCCATCGTCGTGGCGCTGACCAAGATCGACAAGCCGGGCATCAACCTGGAAAAGGTCCGCTCGGAACTCGTGGCCGAAGAAGTCGTGCCCGAAGAGTTCGGTGGTGACGTGCCTTTTGTGGGCGTGTCCGCCAAGACCGGCGTGGGCATCGATGCCCTGCTGGAGCAGGTGCTGTTGCAGGCCGAAGTGCTGGAACTCAAGGCGCCGGTGGAATCCATGGCCAAGGGCCTGGTGATCGAAGCCCGTCTGGACAAAGGACGCGGTGCGGTGGCCACGGTGCTGGTGCAGAGCGGCACGCTCAAGACCGGCGACGTCGTGCTGGTGGGTCAGACCTCCGGCCGCGTGCGCGCCATGCTGGACGAGAACGGCAAGCCGATCAAGGCGGCCGGACCGTCGATCCCGGTGGAAATTCAGGGTCTGTCGGAAGTGCCGCAGGCCGGCGACGACTTCATGGTGATGACCGACGAGCGCCGTGCGCGCGAAATCGCCACCTACCGTGCCGGCAAGTTCCGCAACACCAAGCTGGCCCGCCAGCAAGCCGCCAAGCTGGAGAACATGTTTTCCGACATGTCGGCCGGCGAGGTCAAGCTGCTGCCCATCATCGTCAAGTCCGATGTGCAGGGCTCGCAAGAAGCGCTGGCCCAGTCGCTGCTCAAGCTCTCGACCGACGAGGTCAAGGTGCAGCTGGTCTTCGCAGGTGTGGGCGGTATCAGCGAGTCCGACGTGAACCTGGCCATCGCCTCCAAGGCGGTGATCATCGGCTTCAACGTGCGCGCCGACGTGGGTGCGCGCAAGCTGGCTGAAGGCAACGACGTGGACCTGCGCTACTACAACATCATTTACGACGCTGTGGATGAGTTGAAAGCGGCCATGTCCGGCATGCTGGCGCCCGAAAAGCGCGAAGAGGTCATCGGCTCGGCCGAGATCCGCACCGTGTTCGTGGCCACCAAGATCGGCACCATTGCGGGCTGTATGGTCACGGCCGGCCAAGTCACCCGCAGCGCGCATTTCCGCCTGCTGCGCGACAACGTGGTCATCTACACCGGCGAGATCGACACCCTCAAGCGGCTCAAGGACGACGTGCGCGAAGTCAAGGAAGGCTTCGAGTGCGGTATCAAGCTGAAGAACTACAACGACATCAAAGAAGGCGACCAGCTCGAATTCTTCGAGGTCAAGGAAGTGGCGCGGACGCTGTAAACCATGCCTCGCAAAGCTTCATCCGTCCCCAACCGCGGTTTCCGAGTGGCCGACCAGATCCAGCGCGATCTGGCCGAGCTGATCGCGCGCGAGTTGAAAGACCGGCGGGTGGGCATGGTCACGATCAATGCGGTCGAGGTCACGCCCGACTACGCACACGCCAAGGTCTTCTTCAGCCTGCTCACCGGTGACCCCGCGGAAACGCTGGAAGGTCTCAACGCAGCCGCGGGATTCCTGCGCAGCGGCCTGTTCAAGCGCCTGCACATCCACACCGTGCCCACGCTGCACTTCGTGTTCGACCGCACCACCGAGCGCGCGGCCGACATGAACGCCTTGATTTCCAAGGCGGTTTCCTCTCGTTCAAAGGAAGAGTGAACATGCACGCGCCACGCACGAGGGTGCAACGGCGCCCTGTGCATGGGGTGCTGTTGCTCGACAAACCGCTGGGTCTCTCCAGCAACCAGGCTTTGCAAAAAGCGAAGTGGTTGCTGCGCGCCGAAAAGGCGGGTCACACCGGCACGCTCGATCCATTGGCCAGCGGTGTGCTGCCGCTGTGTTTCGGTGCGGCCACCAAGTTCAGCCAGATCCACCTCGACGCCGACAAAACCTACGAGACCGTGGTGCGCCTGGGCGTGAAGACCAGCACCGCAGATGCCGAAGGCGAGGTGATCCAGACCCGCGATGTGGTTTGCACGCCGGGGCAGGTGGTCGAGGTGCTCGACGGGTTCATGGGTCCGATCGCCCAGGTGCCACCCATGCACAGCGCCTTGAAGAAGGACGGCAAGCCGCTGTACGAATACGCCCGCCAGGGTGAGACGGTGGAGCGCGAGGCGCGCCACGTGATCATTCACGACCTGGACCTGCTGGACATGCAATTGCAGGGGGACGCGCCGTTTCTGCGCCTGCGCGTGCGTTGCAGCAAGGGCACCTACATCCGAACACTGGGTGAAGACATCGCCGAGGCCTTGGGCTGCGGCGGTCACCTGAGCATGCTGCGCCGCACCGAGACCGGTCCGTTCGACGCGTCGCAGTGCATCACGCTCGACGCACTGGAAGCCCTGGACGAACAAGAGCGCATGTCGCTTTTGTGGCCGGTGCAGGCCTTGCTGGGCGGACACGAGACCGTCACGCTGGACGCCGAGGATGCGGGGCGCTTCCTCAGTGGCGTGCGTCGCCGCGGCGCCTGGATCGACCAGGACCGTGTGGCTGTGTTCGGCCCCGTGCCCTCGGGCGACGATTCGTTTTCACAAGAAGCCGTGCTGCTGGGCAGCGCGCACACCCAAGCGGGTGAACTGATCCCGGGGCGGCTGCTGAGCCCCATCGAAATACAGCAAATCCTGGAAACCTCACCGGAACTCGCATCATGAGCAAACAAATCCGCAACATCGCCATCATTGCCCACGTTGACCATGGCAAAACCACCATGGTGGACCAGCTGCTTCGCCAGTCGGGCACTTTTGCCGAGCACGAAAAAATCGTCGACACGGTGATGGACAACAACGCCATCGAACGCGAGCGCGGCATCACCATCCTCGCCAAGAACTGCGCTGTGAGCTGGGAAGGCACGCACATCAACATCGTCGACACCCCTGGCCACGCGGACTTCGGTGGTGAAGTCGAGCGCGCCCTGTCCATGGTGGACGGGGTGGTGCTGCTGATCGATGCGCAAGAAGGCCCGATGCCGCAGACCCGCTTCGTGACCAAGAAGGCGCTGGCCCTGGGTCTGAAGCCCATCGTGGTGGTGAACAAGGTCGACAAGCCGGGCGCGCGCCCCGACGCCGTGATCAACGCCGCGTTCGATCTGTTCGACAAGCTCGGCGCCAACGACGAGCAGTTGGACTTCCCCGTCGTTTACGCCTCGGGCATCAACGGCTGGACTTCGCTGGTCGAAGGCGCGCCGGGCGAGCAGTGGGGCCCCGACATGTCGGCGCTCTTCAACACCGTGCTCAAGCACGTGCCGCCACAGCAAGGTGACCCGGCTGCTCCATTGCAGCTGCAGGTCTCGGCACTCGACTTCTCGACCTTTGTCGGCCGCATCGGTGTGGGTCGCATCAGCCAGGGCACGATCAAGCCCAACATGGACGTGGTGGTGATGGAAGGCGTGGACGGCAAGGTCGTCAAGGGCCGCGTCAACCAGGTGCTCAAGTTCCAGGGCCTGGACCGCGTGCAGGTGACCGAAGCCGGCCCGGGCGACATCGTCTTGATCAACGGCATCCCCGACATCGGCATCGGCGTGACCGTGACCGACCCGCTGAACCCCGCACCGCTGCCGATGCTGAAGATCGACGAGCCGACACTGACGATGAACTTCTGCGTGAACACCAGCCCACTGGCTGGCCGCGAAGGCAAGTACGTGACCAGCCGCCAGATCTGGGACCGCCTGCAGAAAGAACTGCAGCACAACGTGGCGCTGCGCGTGAAGGAAACCGACGAAGACGGCATCTTCGAAGTGATGGGCCGCGGTGAACTTCACTTGACGATCCTGCTGGAAAACATGCGCCGCGAAGGCTACGAACTCGCGGTGTCCAAGCCGCGCGTGGTGTTCCGCGACATCGACGGTGTGCGCCACGAGCCTATCGAGATGGTGACGGCCGACATCGAAGAACAACACCAGGGCGGCGTGATGCAGGCCCTGGGCGAGCGCAAAGGCGAACTGGCCAACATGGAGCCCGATGGCCGTGGGCGTGTGCGCCTGGAATACCGCATTCCGGCGCGTGGCCTGATCGGTTTCACCAACGAGTTCCTGAACCTGACGCGCGGCTCCGGCCTGATCGCCAACATCTTCGATGGTTACGAGCCGCACAAGGGCGACATCGCCAGCCGCAAGAACGGCGTGCTGATCTCCATGGACGATGGCGAGATCTTCACCTACGCCCTGGGCAAGCTCGACGACCGCGGCCGCATGTTCGTGCGCGCCGGTGACCCGGTGTACGAAGGCATGATCGTGGGCATCCACAACCGCGACAACGACCTGATCGTCAACGCCACCCGCACCAAGCAGCTGACCAACTTCCGCGTCAGCGGCAAGGAAGACGCGATCAAGATCACCCCGCCGGTCGACCTCAACCTCGAATACGGCGTGGAATTCATCGAGGACGACGAGCTGGTTGAAATCACGCCCAAGAGCGTGCGCCTGCGCAAGCGTTTCCTCAAGGAAAGCGACCGCAAGCGCGCTTCGAAGAGCTGATTCGCGCGGGCCGCAGCGCTGTGCTGCGGCAGCGGCGACCTGAATTGGCCATGCCTTTTCAAGCCCTCAACCGCCTGACGCACACCCAGGCGGTTTTCCTCATGCTGGCGGTCACGCTGATGTGGTCGATCGCCGGTGTGGTGTCGCGCCAGCTGGAGTCGGCGGCGCGGTTCGAGGTGACGTTCTGGCGCAGCGCCTTCACCGCGCTGTCCCTGTTGGTCATCCTGCCCGTCTGGCGGCAAGTGGACCGCGGTCAGGGTCGGCTTGTCGAAACCGCCTCAGGTTCTGCTGTGCGCGGATGGCTCAAGCGCCACTGGGGCCTGATTCCCGAATCGCCGGCGTTCTGGATCTCGGGCGTGTGCTGGTCGGTGATGTTCACCGCTTTCATGCTGGCCCTGACCTTCACCAGCGTGGCCAATGTGCTGATCATCATGTCGATCGGCCCGCTGCTCACCGCATTGGTGGCACGCATCTTCATCGGCCAGAAGCTGGCAGCACGCACCTGGCTGGCCATTCTGGCGGCCGGCGCCGGCATTGCCTACATGTACGGCAGTCAGTTTGTCCAGGCGCTCACGCGGCCTGAAATGGACACCGGCGGCCTGCTGCTGGGTTCACTCACCGCGCTGTGTGTGCCTGTGGCAGGCGCCATCAACTGGACGGTGGTGCAACGCAGCCAGACCCACGGCGAAAAAATCGACCTCGTGCCCTCGGTGCTGCTCGGTGCCGTCATCTCCTCACTCCTCACGCTGCCGTTCGCGTTCCCCTTTGCAGCCACCAGCAACGACGTGGCCTGGCTGGCCATGCTCGGGCTGGTGCAACTGGCGATTCCCTGCGCGCTGTCGGTGGTGTGCGCGCGCGTGCTCAAGGCGCCCGAGGTCTCGCTCCTGGCTTTGCTGGAGGTGATTTTTGGCATCCTGCTGGCCTGGGTCTGGGCCCACGAAGTGCCGGGCGACGAGGTGTTTCGCGGTGGCAGCCTGGTGATCGGCGCCCTGGTGATCAACGAGCTGCTGGGCTGGCGTTCTCGTGCGGGAACACCGCGCATCCAGACCGTCGACCAGCCACCCCAATGAACGATTTTCCGGAAGAACAACGATGAACGTCCCTGTGCCTGAAACCCACGTCATTGCCGAAGTGATGGGCCGCGTCGGCTGCATCACGCTCAACCGGCCCAAGGCCCTCAACGCCTTGTCGCTCGATATGATCCGCAGCATCGCAAAGGCATTGGAGCGCTGGAGAGACGACGACGCGGTGCTGGCTGTGGCGATCCGCGGCGTCAACAAGGAAGGCCCGTTCGGCAGCTTCTGCGCCGGTGGCGACATCCGTTATTTCCACCAGGCGGCACTTTCGGGGGACGCGTCGCTGGAGGACTTTTTCACCGAAGAGTACGCACTCAACCACCTGATCCACACCTACCGCAAGCCCTACATCGCCTTCATGGACGGCATCGTCATGGGCGGCGGCATGGGCATCAGCCAGGGCGCGAGCCTGCGCATCGTCACCGAACGCAGCAAACTCGCCATGCCCGAGACCCACATCGGCTTGTTCCCCGACGTGGGCGGCGGCTACTTTCTGAGCCGATGCCCGGGTCGCCTGGGGGAGTACCTTGCGCTCACCGGGCAGGTGCTGGGCGGGCGCGATGCCATGGCCGCCGGCCTGGCCGACGGCTTCATCGATGCCGGTCGTCTCGCCGGTCTGTGGAATTCGCTGGCGCAGACCCCGTTCGAGAACGGTGCCTCGGTGGAGCGCTGGTGCGCCAGCCACCTGAGCATTTCAGTGGCCACAGGCAGCTGGCCCGCCAAAGACATCGACCGGGTATTCGGTCTGCCCGACGTGCACGCCATCATCTCCACACTGGAGTCGGACAACAGCGAGTGGGCCCAGGCCACCGCCGCCACGCTGCGTCACCGCTCGCCGCTGATGCTGCACGTGGTGCTGGAGCAGGTACGCCGCGCCCGCGGTCTCGGCCTGGCCGACAACCTGCGCATGGAGCGCGGCATGGTCTACCGATGCTTCCACCTGCGCCCAGGGGCGGCCAGTGAAACCGTGGAAGGGATTCGTGCGTTGGCGGTGGACAAGGACCACCAGCCGCGCTGGAACCCCGAGCGCATTGAAGACGTGGGCAGAGCGCAGGTGGCCGCCTTCTTCGAGAGCCCGTGGGCAGCGGAGGCGCACCCGCTCAGGCACCTGCGCTGATGGTGCAGCGCAGCCTCAGCGGTTGCGCGACTTCATGGCGCGGTCGACTTCGCGCTTGCCTTCGCGGTCCTTGATCGTGTCGCGCTTGTCGTGCTCGGCCTTGCCCTTGGCCAGCGCCAGTTCGCACTTGACCTTGCCGTTCTTCCAGTGCAGGTTGAGTGGCACGAGTGTGTAGCCCTTCTGCTCGACCTTGCCGATGAGGCGGCGGATTTCGTCCTTGTGCAGCAGCAGCTTCTTGGTGCGCACGGCGTCCGGGCTGACGTGGGTGGAGGCCGTGTACAGCGCGTTGATCTGGCAGCCGATCAGGAACAATTCGCCGCTTCGAATGACCACATAACCATCGGTGAGCTGCACCTTGCCTTCGCGCAAGGCCTTCACCTCCCACCCTTCGAGCACCATGCCGGCTTCAAAGCGTTCCTCGATGGCGTAGTTGAAGAACGCCTTCTTGTTGTCGGCGATGCGGCTGTCGAGGCCTTTGGTGGGGGTTGCTTTGCTGTTTTTGGTGGCCATGACGCGCGAGGTGCGGCCGTTTCAGGCCAATACAATGCGGTTGATTGTATGAAAACGATTCACAAGTCCGTCCTGCTGTGGCACAGCGCTCCCGAAATGTTTGCGCTGGTCACCAACATCGAACACTACCCGCAGTTTCTGCCTTGGTGCGATCACGGCGAGGTGATCGAGCAAGTCGACGATGGCATGGTCGCTCGCGTGGGCATGGCCATCAGCGGGCTGCGTCAGAGCTTCACCACCCGCAACACCCACGAGACCGACCGCAAGGTGCTCATGGAGCTGGTCGACGGCCCGTTCTCCAAGCTCGATGGCGTGTGGGAATTCACCCCGATTGGCGACGGCACGCAGCGCGCCTGCAAAGTGGAGTTCACCCTGAGCTACGGTTTCTCCAGCACCACACTGGCCGCGCTGGTGGGTCCGGTGTTTGACAAGATCGCCGGCAGCCTGGTGGACGCCTTCGTCAAGCGCGCCGATCAGGTCTACGGCGCCGACTGATCCGCATGCAGGTCACCTTGATGTTTTCGCCTGCACCGCGCGAGGTGCTTGAGCTCCAGTTGCGGGTGCCCGCCGGGTGCACGGCCCACGTGGCGCTGGATCAGGCAGGCTGGCTGAAGGCATACCCCGATCTGGGCACGCAGGCACTCACGCTGGGCGTGTGGGGGCGGCGCGTGGGACGCGAACATGTGCTGCGTGAAGGCGATCGCCTGGAGGTCTACCGGGCGTTGCGCGTGGACCCGAAGGTGGCTCGCCGGGAGCGCTTTGTGGGGCAGGGCGCGCGGGGCACCGGCCTGTTCGCGCGAAGAAAAGCCGGCTCCAAGGCCGGCTACTGAAACTTCGCTGCCCGGAGGCGGATCACTGTTTGGGCAGCGGTCCGCAGTCGCTGCGAATGATCCCTTCCATGCGCTGTGTTTCGGCGGCCCTGGCTTTGTCGTCCATGACCTCGCGTTCGCCCTTGGCGTTGGTGGTCGCCAGGCGGACGCCGGAATCCATGGTGACCTTCGCCTTGCGGGCGCGCTCGCAACTGTCCGCACGCGCTTTGAGCTGCCGTTCCATCTCGACCTTCTTCTTGGCCTCTTCGGCCTGCTCAGCCTGCTTCTTTTTGGCTTCGAGTTCGGTGTCGCGAACCGGGATTTGCGGCGCGGCCGGCGCTGCGGTGGCCGCGGTCGCTGCCGCTGGCTCGGCGATGGGTGCGGGCAGCGTCATGCCCGAACCGGGTTTCTTGAGGATGCTTTTGTCGGGGATGCTGGCCGGTGGCGGGGTATCGCTGAACACCTTGCGGCCGGTGCCGTCGATCCATTGCCATTGCGCCATGGCGGCAGAGCTGCAGGCCAGCAGCAGACCCATCAACAAGGTGGCGCGGCAGGACGGTCGGGAGGTGAGGGCTTGTGACATTTCGCGAGTTTAGCCCTGAGTGCCGAGGTGGCCCCACTCCACGGGGCGAGGGCGCCGCACCAGCAGACGCAGCGGTGGTTTTTCCGCTCTGAGCGGTCGGGCAGGGACGTTCCCAACCGCGGGTTTGCCCGCGGGGCGGGCGGCTACAATCGACGCTTTTGGAGCTTTCCCATGCGCCTACTCGGCAAAGCGCTCACCTTCGACGACGTGTTGCTGGTGCCAGCGTACTCCCAGGTCCTGCCCAAGGACACCTCTCTCGCCACCCAGTTTTCCCGCAACATCCAGCTCAACCTGCCCCTGGTCTCCGCGGCCATGGACACGGTGACCGAAGCCCGTCTGGCGATCGCCATCGCTCAGGAAGGCGGCATCGGCATCATCCACAAGAACCTAACGCCGCAGGAGCAGGCGGCCCAGGTGGCCAAGGTCAAGCGCTACGAGTCCGGTGTGCTGCGCGACCCGGTGGTGATCTCGCCTGCGACCACGATTCGCCAGGTCATGAAGCTCTCCGACGAGCTCGGCATTTCCGGGTTCCCGGTGGTTGAAGCCGGCCGAGTGGTCGGCATTGTGACCGGCCGCGACCTGCGCTTCGAGACCCGCTACGACCTGCCGGTGAGCGAGATCATGACGCCGCGCGAGCGCCTGATCACCATGCCCGACGGCACCACGCCGGCCGAGGCCAAGACCCTGCTCAACAAGCACAAGCTGGAGCGCCTGCTGCTGGTGAACGACGGCTTTGAGCTCAAGGGCCTGATCACGGTGAAAGACATCACCAAACAGCTCAACTTCCCCAACGCCGCGCGCGATCCGTCGGGCCGCCTGCGCGTGGGCGCCGCCGTGGGCGTGGGTGAAGGCACCGAAGAGCGCGTGGAAGCACTGGTCAAGGCCGGTGTGGACGCCATCGTGGTCGACACCGCGCACGGCCACAGCAAAGGCGTGATCGACCGCGTGCGCTGGGTCAAGCAGAACTACCCGCAGATCGACGTGATCGGCGGCAACATCGCCACCGGCGCCGCCGCCCTGGCGCTGGCCGAAGCGGGTGCCGATGCGGTCAAGGTCGGCATCGGCCCGGGCTCCATCTGCACCACCCGCATCGTGGCCGGCGTGGGCGTGCCTCAGATCATGGCCATCGACAGCGTGGCCACCGCGTTGCAGGGCACGGGCGTGCCGATGATCGCCGACGGTGGCATCCGCTACAGCGGTGACATCGCCAAGGCCATCGCCGCGGGCGCTCACACCGTGATGATGGGCGGCATGTTCGCCGGCACTGAAGAATCACCGGGTGAGATCGTGCTGTTCCAGGGTCGCAGCTACAAGGGTTACCGCGGCATGGGCTCCATCGGCGCCATGCAACAGGGCAGCGCCGACCGCTACTTCCAGGAAAGCAGCACCGGCAACCCCAACGCCGACAAGCTGGTGCCCGAAGGCATTGAGGGCCGCGTGCCCTACAAGGGCTCGGTGGTCTCCATCATCTTCCAGATGGCCGGCGGCCTGCGCGCCGCCATGGGCTACTGCGGTTGCCCCAGCATCGAGCACATGCGCAGCACGGCGGAGTTTGTCGAGATCACTTCGGCCGGCATTCGCGAGAGCCACGTGCACGATGTGCAGATCACCAAAGAAGCCCCGAACTACCGCGCGGAGTGAACAACCCAGCGCCAGTGGCCGTCCCGATGGACGGCCTTTTTGCTTTCTGAACAGCCCCACCAGACCACACCATGCAGCACCAGAAAATCCTCATCCTCGATTTCGGTTCACAGGTCACCCAGCTGATTGCCCGCCGCGTGCGCGAGGCGCATGTGTATTGCGAAGTGCATCCCTGCGACGTCAGCAGCGACTGGGTGCGCGAGTTCGCCGCCGACGGGCAGCTCAAGGGCGTGATCCTCTCCGGCAGCCACGCCAGCGTGTACGAGGTGGACGACAAGGCGCCCGATGCGGTTTACGAACTCGGCATCCCGGTGCTGGGCATCTGCTACGGCATGCAGACGATGGCACAGCAGCTCGGCGGCAAGGTGGAAGGCTCGAACTCGCGCGAGTTCGGCTACGCCGAGGTGCGTGCGCGCGGCCACACCGCGCTGCTGAAAGACATCGCCGACTTCCACACCCCCGAAGGCCACGGCATGCTCAAGGTCTGGATGAGCCACGGCGACAAGGTCACCGAGCTGCCGCCCGGCTTCAAGCTCATGGCCAGCACCGACAGCTGCCCCATCGCCGGCATGGCCGACGAAGCGCGCCACTTTTACGCGGTGCAGTTCCACCCCGAAGTCACGCACACGGTGCAGGGCCGGGCGCTGCTGGAGCGCTTTGTGCTCGACATCTGTGCCACGCGGGCCGACTGGGTGATGCGCGACCACATCGAAGAAGCGGTGCAGAAAATCCGCGAGCAGGTGGGTGACGAAGAAGTCATCCTCGGCCTGTCGGGCGGTGTCGATTCGTCGGTCGCGGCGGCGCTGATCCACCGCGCCATCGGCGACCAGCTGACCTGTGTGTTCGTCGACCACGGTCTGCTGCGCCTGAACGAAGGCGACATGGTGATGGACATGTTTGTGGGCAAGCTGCACGCCAAGGTGATCCGGGTGGACGCGGCCAACCAGTTCCTCGGGCACTTGGCCGGCGTGAGCGAGCCGGAGGCCAAACGCAAGATCATCGGCCGCGAATTCGTCGAGGTCTTCAAGGCCGAGGCCGCCAAACTCATTTCAAGTGGTGCATCAACAAAAGGCGCCAAGTGGTTGGCGCAAGGCACTATTTATCCGGACGTGATCGAATCCGGCGGCGCCAAGAGCAAGAAGGCCGTGACCATCAAGAGCCACCACAACGTGGGTGGCCTGCCTGAGCAGCTGGGCCTGAAACTGCTGGAGCCGCTGCGCGATCTGTTCAAGGACGAGGTGCGCGAACTCGGCGTGGCGCTCGGTCTGCCGCACGACATGGTCTACCGCCACCCCTTCCCCGGCCCCGGGCTGGGCGTGCGGATTCTGGGCGAGGTGAAGAAGGAGTACGCAGATCTGCTGCGCCGGGCCGACGCGATCTTCATTGAAGAACTGCGCTCCACCATCGACCACCCCAGTGGCAAGAGCTGGTACGACCTCACCAGCCAGGCCTTCACCGTGTTCCTGCCGGTCAAGAGCGTGGGCGTGATGGGCGACGGCCGCACCTACGACTACGTGGTGGCGCTGCGCGCGGTGCAGACCAGCGACTTCATGACCGCCGACTGGGCCGAGCTGCCATACGCGCTGCTCAAGAAGGTCAGCAGCCGCATCATCAACGAGGTGCGCGGCATCAACCGCGTGACCTACGACGTGAGCAGCAAGCCGCCGGCCACGATCGAGTGGGAGTGAGGTAGCCGCCGCATGGGCGAGCAACTCGACCGCCAGCTCGGCCTGCTGCGTTCGCTGCTGGTCTACCGGACCATTCCCTGGCGCGGCACGCAGTTGCGGCGGTTCTACCGCCGTTTTGTGCCCGCTGGCGGCCTGGCTTTTGATGTGGGAGCGCACGCCGGCAACCGGGTCGCGGCGTTTCGCGGGCTGGGCGCGCGGGTGGTGGCGCTGGAGCCGCAGGCTGATTTTTTGAAGCTGTTGCAGCGCCGCTTCGGTGGCGATCGCCAGGTGACGCTGCTGCCGCAGGCGCTGGGCCGTGCACCGGGTCAGGCGCGCTTGATGGCCAGTCCTCGCACGCCCACGGTGGCCACACTCTCCACCGATTTTGTGGAACGCGCAGGGGCCGCGCCGTCGTTTCGTGGCGTGCAATGGCAGGTGGGGCCGATGGTGGAGGTGACCACGCTGGACGCCTTGATCGCCACACACGGCATCCCCGACTTCGTGAAAATCGACGTGGAAGGTTTCGAGCTGGACGTGCTCATGGGTCTGAGCCAGCCGGTGCCGGCGGTGTCGTTCGAGTTCCTGCCAGCGGTGCGCGATGTGGCCTTGCGTTGCATCGACCGGCTGGAAACCCTGGCCGGCAAAGGGCGCTACCGGTACGCCGTGTCGCTGGGTGAACGGCTGCGCCTCTTGCAGCCACAAGGTGCATCGGCCGACACCATGCGCGCGTGGTTGCGGGACATGCCCATCGACGGCCCGTCCGGCGACGTGCACGCCTGGCGGGTGCCATGAGATCAGGAGCCAGACGGCGATCGGTCTTTTGACGAGGCGGGATCGGCTGGTCGCGCCACATGGTCGATGCCCCGGGTCTCGCGCGCGCCGGGCGCATCGAAGGCATTCAACAACACCGCGGTGAGGGCCGGCATGCTGCCCATCGACGTGGGCGGCGGGGTGAGGCCCGCCACGAAACCGCTGCCCAGCAAGCGCTGCAGCCAGGCCGCATCGTCACTGACCACGTGCACCGGCACGTCCCAGGACGCTCCCCGCCCGCTGACCAGGGCCGGTGGCTGGTGATCGCCCACGATCACCATCACCATGGGGCGAGGCGCCCGTTGACGCAGGTAGTCGGCCATCCACGCGTGCTGGTAGCGCATGCCTTCCAGGTACTGGGGCCAGGGTTGGATCAACGACCCCGTGGCGGGCGCTGTGGCCACGCCGGCAAACGCGTCGGGCCGGGTCAACGAGGCCCAGTCGTTCACGAAGGGCGCGATCGGGTGAAACGGCGCATGGGTGCTGGTGGTGGCGAACACGGCAAAGCGCGGCTGGCGCGGCGCGGTGCGCTCGAGTTCCTGCGCCTGCAGCAGCGCCATCGCCGCCTGGTCGGGGATGCGCCAGTAGCCGAAGTCGGGTCCCCGGTAGCCCATGCCGGCGTCGTCGGCCAAGCGGTCGAAGCCGTAGAACGCGCCCTCGGGCCAGGGCTGCTTGAGGCCGGGCATCCAGCCGACCGTGCGGTAGCCGTGGCGGGCGAAGTGGCTCACGAGGGTGGGTCGCTGGCTGGTCATCAGCAGGTCGTGGTCGGCGGGGTCGGCGGTGTCCACACCACTGAGCAGCGCGGCGTGGGAGAGCCAGGACGAGCCGCCGAAGGTGGGTGCGGTGACGCGCGCCGAGACCACAAAGCGTCCGCTGGCGTCGATGGCCTGCGCCAGCTCGGCGCGCGGCCCGGCCAGCGCGGCAGCCTGGCGGGCGTCGTCGAAGGTGATGGCGCCGTAGGACTCGGCAAACACCAGCAACACGTCGGCGGGACCGTTGGCACCCACCAGGCCGGACACGTCACCGTCGAACCGGGGGCTGGGTCCCAGCGCCGCCCGCGCCCGCCCCGGCAGCCACACCTGGGCCAGCAGCTGGCCCTGCTTCAACAGCGTCGGGGTGACGGGCAACGAGAAGAACCAGCGCGTGTCACGCTGGTCGGGCACGTACGCGGCAAAGCTGAGCGCACAAGCGCCCACGCCGGACAGCAGCCACGGCCGGGGAGGGGTCCACACCAGGCAGCCCGCGAGCAAACCGATGGACCCGCGCACCACCAGCGCGAGCACCAGACCACCCACCAGCAGCGCGAAGATCGCTGCGGCCACTTGCCAGCCCGGCATCGCCTGCGCCGCCACCCGGAGCAATTCGCCCGCGTGACGCCCGTCCCAGTACACATTGACCGGGCGCCCCATCACGGCGGGCGCGGTGACGTTGGCGTAGCGCACCAGCACCAAGGCCACGAAGCCAGCGGTGCAAACCCAGGCAGCGCGGGACGAGAGGCCACCGCGCCAGGCCACCCAGGCCATCAACGCCACCATGCCCATACATAGCTCGAACGACAGGCGCGGCATGTAGGCCACGCCGAAACCCGGCCAGCGGTTCTCGAAGGTGAGCAGGGTGTTGAGCAGCCCGAAGGCCAGGGCAAACCGCAGCAGCCAGCCCGACGCCGACGGCGGCGCCGCCCGCGGCGGTGCGAACCTCACTTGCGCACGGCCTCGAATTCAATGATGAGCGGGATGTCGTCACCGACCCAGCCGTTGGCCACCGCGTAGTTCATGCCGTAGGCACTGCGCTTGAAACTGCCGCGCGCGGACACGCCCATCACATAGGGCTTGCCCAGCGGTCCGCCCAGGGGCGACTCGGCGCTCTTGTTCCAGGTGGCTTGCAAGGTGAGCGGTTGGGACTTGCCCAGCAGTTCGAGCTGCCCGCCGATGTCGAAGGTTTTGTCGCCGGTGCGCTTGGCGCTGGTGGCGGTGAACACCATCTTGGGAAACTCACCGCTGTTGAGGAAGTCCGGGCCTTTGAGGTGGTCGTCGCGCTTGCGCTGGTTGCTGAACACGCTGGCGGTTTCCACCTCGATGCGCACTTCCGAGAGCGTGGCCGTGGCTTCGTCGAAGCGGTAGCTGCCGCGCGCGGAGCGGAACAGGCCCAGCACCTTGGCGTAGCCGATGTGGTCGACCAGGAAGGCCACGGTGGTGTGGTCGGGGTCGAGTTCGTAGCGGGCGACCTGGGCGTGGGCGGTGCCGATCAGCAGCGGGGCACTGGCCGCGAACGCTGCCCAGGTGAGGGCGGTTTTCAAGAGGGTGACACGCATGGTTCAGGTCTCCGGTGGGGTGGGGCGCTGCCGCGCCAGGGTTCGCACGTCGATGGCGAAGGACAGGGTCAACAAGGCCAGGCTGACCGCGGCCAGCGCACCGGCCAGCGCCGGTGGCACGATGGGGCCCAGGCAGACGATGAGCGTGGTGATCTGCACCACGCAGACCGTCTGACGGCGCTTGCTGGGCGGCAAGGGACCATTCAACCAGGGCCAGACCAAGGCCGCCGCCACGAAGGCGTAGCGCATGAGCCCGCTGGCGAGAATCCAGGGTCCGGCCTGGCCGGCCTGCACCACCAGCGCACACAGGACCAGGGTGAATGCAGCGTCGGTTTCCATGTCGAAGCGCGCGCCAAAGGCACTGGCCAGGCCGCTGCGCCGCGCCAGTGCCCCGTCCACCGCGTCGAGCAGTGCGGTGAGCGTGGCCGCGACCACCAGCCACCACGCGGCAGTGGGCACGGCCGCCAGCGGCGTGCGGGGAAAAGCCTCGCCCACCAGCGCGGCCATCAAGGCCATGGCCCCCAGGCGGACCAGCGTCACCCGGTTGGCGAGGCCAAAGCGGGCGTGGGGATGCGTGCCCAGCGCGCGCCAGACCAGGCAGGCACCGAAGGCAAACACCAGCAGGGCCTTGGCCGCGAAGTCCCATCCCAAGCCCGCGGCACTGGCCATCGTCAGGGCCATCAGCAGCACCAGCGCGGCGACCGCCGAGAGATCGCGCGCAGCATCGCGCGCCAGGCCTTGGCGGTCTGCGATGTCCTGTCGGGGCTGGGGCGTAAAGGCTGGGCTGCCTGCGGTTTTCATCGTCTGCAACATAAGATGGGCTGCCGGTCGCGTTGATCATGGCACGCACGACCTGTCTGACACGGCATATCCCTTTTCGTTCATGGCATCCGCTTCACCCGCCCACATCACCGCTCGCGCCTGCTGGACCGTGGCGCCCGGCCGCGCCGAGATCCGCGAAGAAACACTGCCGCCGCTGGCCGACGGCGAGGTGCGTGTGCGCACCCTGCACACCGGTGTGAGCCGGGGCACTGAAGGCCTGGTGTTTCGGGGCGAGGTGCCCGCCAGCGAGGCACAGCGCATGCGCGCGCCGTTCCAGGTGGGTGACTTCCCGGGTCCGGTGAAATACGGCTACGTCAACGTGGGTGTGGTCGAGGCCGGCCCCGCCGATCTGCTGGGCCGTGCCGTGTTCTGCCTGTACCCGCACCAGACCGTGTTCCAGGTGCAGGCCCACGCCGTGGTGCCCTTGCCGGACGGCGTTCCGCCCGCGCGCGCCGTGCTGGCGGCCAACCTGGAAACCGCCATCAACGCGCTGTGGGACGCCTCACCGCGCCTGGGCGACCGCATCACCGTGGTCGGCGGCGGCACGCTGGGCCTGCTGGTGGCCTGGCTGGCGGCGCGGCTGCCGGGCTGCGAGGTGCAGGTGGTCGACACCGCGTCCGGCCGCGCCGACGTGGCCCGGGCACTCGGTGCCGGCTTCGCCCTGCCGGGCGACGCGCGGGCCGAAGCCGATCTGGTGGTGCACACCAGCGGCCAGGGTGCGGGCCTGGCCACGGCGCTGCGGCTCGCCGCTTTTGAGGCCACCGTGCTCGAACTCAGCTGGTACGGCAGCCGCGCGGTGAGCGTGCCGCTGGGTGAGGCTTTCCACTCCCAGCGCCTCACACTCAAAAGCTCGCAAGTTGGCCAGGTGGCCACCGCGCAGCGCGGACGCTGGAGTCACCGCCGACGCGTTGAACTCGCGCTGTCCCTGCTCACCGACCCGGTGCTGGACCGCCTGATCACGCACAGCGCACCGTTTCATGAACTGCCGACCGTGCTGGAGCGCCTCTCAACCGGCGCTGCCGACACGCTCTGCCACCGCATCGACCACCCCATCTGAAGAAAAGAGAACCCCACCATGTACGCCGTCAACGTCAGAGACCATTTCATGATCGCCCACAGCTTCCAGGGCGCTGTGTTCGGCCCCGCGCAGCGCATGCACGGCGCCACCTATGTGGTCGACCTGGAGCTGCGCCGCGAGGCGCTGGACGCCGACGGCATCGTGGTCGACATCGGCCTGGCCACGCAGGTGCTGCGCGAAGAACTCGCCGCGCTCAACTTCCGCAACCTCGACGAAGAGCCGCAGTTCAAGGGCCGCAACACCACCACCGAATTCCTGGCCCGCCTGATCTTCGACCGCGTGGCCGCGCGCATGGCCGCGGGTTCGCTGGGCGCCAACGCCTTGCCGTCGGCCGGTTCGGCCGGCGTGCAGCACATCCGTGTGACCTTGAACGAATCGCACGTGGCGTGGGCCTCTTATGAAGGCGCTGTGCCGGTGCGCGCAAGCGCGTGAGCGCCTTGCCAGGCCAGCGCGCCTGCTGCTTTCTGATCCCGGGTGACTGGAACACACCCACCGGTGGCTACACCTACGACCGCCGGCTGGTGTTGGCCCTGCGCGCAACTGGCTGGCGGGTTGACGTGTGGTCGCTCGGTGGCACCTGGCCGCACCCCGACGCGGTGGCGCTGGCCGCCGCCGAAGAGAAGGTGGCCTCGCTGGCCGATGGCACGCTGGTGGTGGCCGATGGCCTGGCCTTCGGTGCCCTGGGCGCGGTGGTGGCGCTGCACGCGGCGCGCCTTCGCTGGGTCGCGCTGGTGCACCATCCGCTGCACCTGGAAACCGGTTTGCTGGACGACGCGCGTCGGCACCTGCTGGACGAAGAGACACGGGCGCTGCGGCATGCACACCGGGTGGTGGTGACCAGCCAGAGCACCGCGCGGGATGTGGCCGCCATGGGCGTGCCCCCCGCACGGATCGCCGTGGTGGAGCCCGGCACCGACCCCGTGAAATCCGCCTCGACGCGCGCCCAACGCCACGGGCCGCTGCGGCTGCTGTGTGTCGCCACGCTCACCGCCCGCAAAGGCCACGCGCTGCTGCTGCAGGCGCTGGCCGGATTGACCCACCTGGACTGGACGCTGCACAACGTCGGCAGCGCCACGCGCGACCCGGACACCGCGACCCGACTGCAGGCCCAGGCCGCACCGCTGGGCGAACGTGTGCAATGGCACGGGGAGGTGGATGCGCAGGCGCTGACCGACCATTTCGCCGCGGCCGACGTGTTCGTGCTGGCCTCGCTGCACGAAGGCTTCGGCATGGTGATCACCGAAGCCCTGGCGCACGGACTGCCGGTGGTGGCCAGCAACGCCGGAGCGCTCGCGCAGACACTGCCCACCGAGGCCGGCCTTCAAGTGCCGGCCGGTGAGGTGGCGCCGCTGCAGGCTGCGCTGGCGCAGGTGCTGTCCGATGCCGCGCTGCGAGAGCGCCTGGCGGCGGGTGCACGCGCAGCCGCCGCGCTCCTGCCGACCTGGCCCACGCAAGCGGCCCGGTTTGCGACGGTGTTGGAGGGCGCCGAATGAGCACGGCAACCTTCAGTGCCGACTGGCTCCAGATGCGCGAGCCCTTCGACGCCGCAGCGCGCAGCGCCGCAGCCATGGAGCTCCAGCTGGAAAAGCGGCTGGCCTCGCTGCGATCGTCTCCGACCCGACCCCTGCGCGTGATCGACCTGGCCTGCGGCACCGGCGCCAACCTGCGCTGGCTGGCGCCCCGGCTGGGCGGCGCGCAGCAATGGCTGGTGGTGGACCACGACGCGGATTTGCTGCATTGCTGGCCCGAACGCCTGGCGGCGGTGGAGGGCGCCCACACGGGCCGCGACGCGGGCCTGCATGAGCCGTTGTCCTTCGCCGGCCCGGGTTTTGAGGTCGGCATCGTGCGGCAACCGATGGACCTGATGGCGGGCCTGGAAACCTTGCCCTGGCACGCGGCCGATCTGGTCACCGCCTCGGCCTTGCTCGACCTCGTGGGCACCGCCTGGCTGCACCGGCTGGTGGCGGCCAGCGCGGCGTCGGGCGTCGCGTTGCTCATGAGCCTGAATGTGGATGGCCGTCATGGGTGGACGCCCGAAGACCCGGCAGACGCCACCGTGGACAGGTTGTTTGCGGAACACCAGCGGCAGGACAAGGGCCTGGGCCTCGCGTTGGGGTCGCAGGCGGTGGCCGTCTTGCGGCGGGCACTGGAAGCAGCGGGCTACCGGGTGTTCACGGCCAGCAGCGACTGGTGGGTGGACGGCGGCGCGGGCCCCCAAGCCCAGGCCATGCAAGGCGCGTTGATCGTGGGCATGGCACAAGCGGCCCAAGAACAGTCACGGGCGTCAGCCACAACAGTGGGGGCCTGGCGGCACCGGCGCCTGGCCTTGGCACCGCAAGGCCAACTGCGCGTGGGCCACCTCGACCTGCTGGCCCTGCCCAGCTAGGACGAACGCAGCTCCAGGTCCCAGAGCATGTCTTCGCCCAGCGCGACCGTGCGGGCGCGGGGCCGGGGGCAGTCGGCCATCACCGCGTGGGCAGGCGCCTGCAAGCCGCGGCGCCCATTGCCGATGAGCACGGGCGCCACCACCAGGTGCAAGCGGTCCAGCGCGCCGGCGGTGAAAAACCGGGAGACGGTGATCCCCCCCCCTTCAACAAACAGCAGGCGCAAGCCGCGCTGCGCCAGCGCCGCCACCACCTTCTGTGGGTGGTAGGCGCCTGTGCTGTCGTTGACCAGAAGACCGGCGACCGCCACCACCTCGGCCCGCGCAGGCGCCTGCCGGAGGCGTGAGCGCGCTTGCTCGGCATGCTGGCTGTCACACACCCACAGGGTCGGCGCCTGGCCATCGCGAAACACGCGCGACAGCCCGTCCAGCCGGGCGGTGGGGTCCAGCACCACCCGCACCGGCTGTGGCCCGGGCACCCGGCGGGTGGTGAGTTGCGGGTTGTCGATGGCCACCGTGCCGGCGCCCACCAGCACGGCATCGCACAGCGCACGCAGGCGGTGCAGGTGCAGCAGGCAATGCGGTCCGTTGACGTAGTACGAGTCGCCCGTGAGGGTGGCGACGAAGCCGTCCAGGCTTTGTCCCAGCTGGGCCACCACCCAGGGTCCCTGGCCGCGAGGGCCGCGCTGGCGCGCGCGCGCATCGAGCAACGGTTTGTACAGCTCGAACAAGGCGCAGGCTTGCGCGCTGATCGACTCATCGATCCACCAGCCGTGGTCGGGCCGGTGGTTCAGCTGCGGGGTGGGTGCGCCATCGCGAGCGCGCAGCATGCGCAGCCACAGCGGGGCCCAATCGTCCGGAACATCACTGACGGGTTCGAGTGCCGAAGGGGAGAGAAGGGCTTGCACAGACGCGACCATCAAACCATCATCGCATCGCCATCCCGATGCGCGCGCCAATCCCGGAAAACCCCTCGACTTGACGAACGGTCCATTTGAAACCCTATTTCCACTGGGGCGCGTAGTAGGGGTCGTCGGAGCCGGCTCCGTCCGCTGCGCCGGGCGCAGCCCCCGGCAGCCAGGCCAGACACAGCGCAATGCCGATGCCGGTGAGCAGCAAGGGCAGCAACGACACGGGAGACGCCGACACGGCGCGCCGGGCCCACAGCACCGCCACAACACACACCGTGGCCAGCATCAAGGCCAGCTGCGCCAGCAGCAACGAGCCACCGAGCGCACCCCAGGCGGCCAGTCCGAAGGCGGCGAACGTCAGCGACAACGTGGCCAACAGGCCATTGCGCCGACCCATGGCCCGCGTCCCGGGCGCCTGCAGGGCGGTGGCCAGGGCGGCCAGCAGCGTGGTGGCAAGCGCAAGCCAGGGCAGCATCTGCGCGCGCGCAGCGACCGGCCAGCCGAACCCCGGCCAGACGGCCATGGCCAGCACGAGCCCGAGCGCGGCACCCAGCGCCGCCCAGCGAAGACCCAGGGGACGCAGGAGTGCACTGATGGCGAACGCCAGCACGAAGGGCAGCACCAGGCTCTGAAACGCGGGGTGGTTCACAAAAGACATGCGCGCATCATCCCACCGGCGCCCGGTTTTGCGGTGCGGGAATACACTGCGGCTCCGCCCGACGCCCGCCGAATCCACGCCCACCAGAGGCCGCCATGTACCTGCCGCCACAGTTCGCCGCCAAAGATCCCGCCATCGCCCGTGAGCTCATGCGCGCGCACCCCTTCGCCAGCCTGGTCTCCACCGACGACGAGGGCTTCCCATTCGTCACGCCGCTGCCGCTGCACTTGGTGGAAGAAGAGGGAGGCCTCACGCTGCTGGGCCATGTGGCCCGGCCCAACCCACACGCGGGCTTTTTGCGCCAGCGCAGCGCCGCCCTGGTGGTGTTTCAGGGCCCGCAGGCCTACATGACGCCGCGCGTCTACCCCGATCTCACCCGCGTGCCGACCTGGAGCTACCTCGCCGTGCATGCCCGGGTGCAGGTGACGTTCATCGAATCGTTCGACGACAAGGACCGGTTGCTCAAGCACCTGATCCACGACCACGACCCGGCCTACGACCCGCAGTGGCGTGCGCTGCCCGAGGACTACCAGCACAAGATGATGGGCGGCATCCACGCGTTCGAGCTGCGCGTGACCGAGCTGCAGTGCAAGGTCAAACTCAACCAGCACCGGCCCGAGGCCCATGCGGCGATGGTCGCGACCTACGACGCCGGCAACGAAAACGAGCGAGCCCTGGCCGGCTGGATGCGCCGCCTGGGCCTGACAGGGCAGGGCGCATGAGACGTCGCGGTTGGTTGCTGCTGGCCGCTGCACTGCTGCCAGCATCGCTCTGGGCCCAGACACTCCCGGCCGAGCAGCGCTGGAAAAAGGAACTCGACGCCTTCGCCGCAGCCGACCGCTTGCAGATGCCGCCGCCCGGCGGCGTTCTGTTCGTCGGCAGTTCGTCGATCCGTTTCTGGACCGGGCTGGAAACCGCCTTTGCCGACCAGCCCGTGGTGATCAAGCGCGGCTTTGGGGGCTCGCGCCTGTCCGAGAGCGCCGACCTGGTGCACCGGCTGGTGCTGCCCTACCAGCCGCGCCTGGTGGTGCTGTACGCGGGTGAGAACGACATCCACGAAGGGGTGAGTCCGCTGGAGTTGCTGGCGCATTTCCAGCGCTTCGTGCGGCAGGTGCAGGCTGCCTTGCCGGCCACGCGCGTGGCTTACATGGCCATCAAGCCCAGCCCGTCACGCCTGGCGTTCATGGCCACCATGCGCGAAGCCAACCTGTTGATCCAGACCCACGTGCTGCAGCACGACAACCTGGACTACATCGATGTGCACACCGCCATGCTGGACAACGACGGCCGTCCGCGGCCCGAGCTGTTTGTGCGCGACCAGTTGCACCTGAGCGCCGAGGGCTACGGCCTGTGGCGCCAGATCGTGTCAGCGCACTTGCGGCCCTGAACGAAACCCCAACGCCAGACGCCAGCCGCTGCGCTCGTGCGCTTGCAGTGCCATCGCCACGGCGAAGAGGCCCGCCAACGCGCCGGCGACCAGCGCCACATCGGTGCTCCAGGGTCGCACCACCTGGGTGGAGCCGAAGAAGGCCAGCGTGAACAGGGCGATCACGATGTGGGCGCAGAACACCGGCAGCGAATGTCGACCGAGAAGTTCCAGCGGCAACGGACGCGGCATGACCTGCTTCAACCACGGGCCGAAGGTCACCAGCAGCACGAAGACGCTGGCGAAGTTCAGCACGCGCAGCGGGCCGAGCGTCCATTTGTCCAGCAGCATGGCGATGGCGGGCACGCCAGGCATCGGGTCCTGGCCCACCATGTGGCGCCACAGCAGCATGCCCGCTGCGTACACCGCCGCCGGGACCACGAGCCAGAGCGGAAAACGCGGCAGCGGCTGCTCGCGGGCGCCCAGCCACAGGCCCACCACCCACAACGCCTGCCAGGCCAGCCAGTGGAAAGCGCCCATGTCCTTGTAGGGAATGGGCAGGCCGGTGGCGTTCGCGGTGAGTTCGTGCAGCGCCTGCCCCAGGCCCCATTGTTCTGCCAGCCAGAGCAAACCACTGATCGCCAGCACACCCTGCCAACCCGCGCGCAGACCGCGGCGCAGCAGCCACGGGCTCAACAGCATGAGGGCGATGTACAACGGCAGGATGTCCAGCAGCGGCGGGTTGTACAGCAACAGCGCGGCCCCCACCACCGCCGCCGGCTTGTCGATGAAGAAGTACTCCAGCAGGCCGGTGACGCCGCCCTGGCGGTTGTGCACGCCCAGCCACGCGATGACGGTGAAGGCGAGCAGCAGCAGGGCCAGTTGGCACAGGTAGAGCTTGAGCGCACGCTCATGGAACGCGCTCTGCATGGCCTCCAGGCCATCGCGGCGGGCGCGCTTGCCGTAGACGCGGCCGGCCATGTAAGCCGACAGGAACACAAAGCCCTCCGCCGCCGACACGAAGCCGAAGGGCTGGCCCGATGGCAACGAGAACATCGTCGGCATGTGGGTCAGCGTCATCAGCACGAGCATCAAACCCCGCAGGGCGTCGAGCTCCCAGCGTCGGTTCGAAGGGTGGAGGAGGGGCGTGGTCATCAGGGAAAACCAGAACAACCCGCGATGATGCCAGAGCTGCGGCCATCCCGGTGCACGACGGGGCGCTGTCCTACACTCGTCCGCATGCCCGAACGCACACCGACCGACGACGATTTCATGCGCCTGGCGCTGGCCGAGGCCCAGGCGGCGGCGGTCGATGGTGAAGTGCCGGTGGGTGCGGTGCTGGTGAAAGACGGGCAGGTGATCGCCACCGGCCGCAACGCGCCGATCGAAGGGCATGACCCCACGGCGCACGCCGAGATCGTGGCCCTGCGCGCCGCGGCGCAGGCGCTGGGCAACTACCGTCTGGACGGCTGCACGCTGTACGTGACGCTGGAGCCTTGCGCCATGTGCAGCGGTGCCATGCTGCACGCCCGCTTGTCCCGCGTGGTGTTTGGCGCGGCCGACCCCAAGACCGGGGCCGCCGGGTCGGTCCTCGACCTGTTTGCGCACGACCAGCTCAACCACCAGACCACCGTGCGGGGCGGCGTGCTGGCCGTTGAAGCGGCCGATCTGTTGCGTGGCTTTTTCAAGGAGCGCCGTGTGAACCTGCATCCCTTGCGCGAAGACGCGTTGCGCACGCCCGACGTGCGGTTTCAGAATCTGCCGGGTTACCCCTGGCAGCCCAACTACCTGAGCGATCTGCCCTCGCTGGGCGGCTGGCGCATGCACTACCTGGATGAAGGTCCGTCCCTCAGACAGACTCAAGGCGATCGGAACATCACCTGGCTCTGCCTGCACGGCAACCCGGCCTGGAGCTACCTCTACCGAAAGATGATCCCGGTGTTTCTGGCCAGTGGCGCCCGGGTGGTGGCGCCCGATCTGATCGGTTTTGGCCGCAGCGACAAACCCAAGAAGGACAGCGCGCACACCTTCAGCTGGCACCGTCAGGTGCTGCTCGAATTCATCGAGCGGCTCGACTTGCGCAACGTGGTGCTGGTGGTGCAGGACTGGGGTGGCCTGCTCGGCCTCACGCTGCCCATGCACGCACCCGAGCGCTACCGCGGTCTGCTCGTGATGAACACCACCCTGGCCACTGGCGAGAAGCCTTTGTCGCCCGGCTTTCTGGCCTGGCGGACCATGTGCGCGCAGAACCCGGCGTTCGACGTGGCCCGCCTGTTTGCGCGAGGCAATCCGCAGATGAGCGCCGACGAGTGCGAGGCCTACAACGCGCCGTTTCCCGACAAAGGTCACCGCGCAGCCCTGCGCGCTTTTCCAGCCAAGGTTCCGGAGCATCTGGACGACGATGGTGCGGCCATCAGCCGCCAGGCGCAGACCTTCTGGTCCCACCGGTGGACGGGGCAGAGTTTCATGGCCATCGGCCAGCAAGACCCGGTACTGGGCGAGCCGGTGATGCGGGCGTTGCGCGACTCGATCCGCCACTGCCCCGAGCCGATGCTGCTGCCCCAGGCCGGGCATTTTGTGCAGGAGCATGGCGAGGCCATTGCCCAAGCGGCTGTGCGCCATTTCGGTGTTGCAGCACCTTGATAATCATCGTCTTTTGCCGCACCCGAACCCATGAGCCACATCTACATCTATTCCCCCTCCAGCGCGGTGCGCGACAAGGCCGCGTACCGCCGAGGCGTGGCGAGGCTCAAGGCCTTGGGGCACGAGGTCGAAATCGACGAAGCAGCACTCACCAGCCACATGCGCTTTGCCGGTGACGACGAAAGCCGCCTCGCCGCGATCGGCCGCGCCGCCGCCAGCGGCGCCGACGTGGCGCTCATTTCGCGTGGCGGATACGGGCTCACCCGCATCCTGGCTGAACTGCCATTCAAGAAGCTCACCAAGGCAATTGAAAGCGGCACGCAGTTCGTGGGCCTGAGCGATTTCACCGCCCTGCAGATGGCCCTGCTGGCCAAAACCGGGGCCTGCACCTGGGCCGGCCCGGCCCTGGGCGAAGACTTCGGTGCCGAGGCGCCGGACGACATCATGGAAGCGTGTTTTGACGACCTGCTGGCCGGGCACGGTGAAGGCGCTGGCTGGCGGCTGCCGGCCTCGGACCCCACGGTCATGAAGCCCGCCAAGGCGGACGCAGAGCCCGAACTGCGCGTGCGTTCGGCCATGCTGTGGGGCGGCAACCTCAGCGTGATCTGCTCACTCGTGGGCACGCCCCACCTGCCCGCCATCTCGGGCGGCATCCTGTTCCTGGAAGACACGAACGAACACCCCTACCGCATCGAGCGCCAGCTCACGCAGTTGCTCAATGCCGGCATCCTCGGGCGGCAGAAGGCGGTGCTGATGGGATCGTTCAACCGATTCACGCTGGTGCCCGGTTACGACCGCGGCTTCAAACTTCAAACGGTGGTGGACTGGTTGCGCACCAAGACCAAGACCCCTGTGTTCACGGGCTTGCCGTTCGGACACGTGCCCACCAAGGTGCTGCTGCCCGTGGGCCAGAAGGTTGACCTGATGGTGGCAGGGCGAGACGCCCTGATTTACTGGGGTTGAGCCCGGCAGGGGAGCGCGCGGCCGCCGGGTTGCCGGAGGCTGCTCAGCGCGTGCGCAGGCGTGAAGAATCGATCAGGCTCTTGGGCACCAGACCTTGAAAGATCGGTGAGAGGCTCTGGACACGGTGCACCGCCAAGGCCTCACCGTGCAACTGACTCAACACGGCCACCATTTCTGCACGGGCAAACCACAACGCATGGGGGTCGTGGAGGTATTTCAGTCGACGCACCAGTTGAGGATTGATTTGTGCACCGTCTTCACCCAGCACGTCGAGCATGGCCCTGCGCACCGGCTCCAGCGCTTCGCCCGGATCCCGGTGATCTTCCGGCCCGAGCAGGGCGGAAATGCTGTTGCGAATACCGGGTTTGAACCAGCGCATGGTGTGTCCTCAACGACTTATCTATGAATCCGCGCCAAGGATACGTTCTCTCACATCGGTTGCGCAATCCCGCACGTCGCATCTCCTTGGAAAAACAACATTCAAATCAAGGGTTTACGCGATGGTTTTTATCAGTCGCTTTAGGTAAGTAGTACCTTTTGTATCCATTCGGACGAACTCGGCAGCGGCGTGTTAATACCTGAGCGACTTTTTCGTTTGACAAGAACGCAACAGCGCGCGTGAGCAATCTGAACCGGCGTATTTGTTGGTGACGAAGTTGACCGGAGGGCCTGTGCTCTAATCCGCTCGATATTCATTTGCTCTATGGCTGAACTGACAATTGCGTTCGTGGATTTGACCGGCAGCGTTTCGGTGTTTGAAACACTGGGTAACGACCGCGCCACGATGGTGGTGACCAAGCTCACCCAGTGGATCGGATCCATGGGCGCGGAGCACGGGGGCACCGTTGTCAAAATGCTGGGCGACGGTGTGTTGCTGTCTTTTTCAAGCAACCGCCACGCGGTGGAGGCGGTGGTGCAGATCCAGCAGGAGCACGCCAAGCGCGTGGTCCAGTGGCCCAACCGCCTCAAACTCATGATGCAGATCGGCATGGCGCGCGGTCAGGTCGTCGTGGTGGATGGCGATTGTTTCGGCGACGCGGTCAACCTGGCTTCGCGCCTGAGCGATCTGGCGGGTGGCGAGCAGATCCTCGCGACCGACAACGTGGTGCGCGATCTGGGTCCGCGCACCCCGGTGCGCAGCCGCAGCTTGGGTCCCATGCGCATCAAAGGGCGAACCGAGCCCTGCGAGGTCTTCCGCATTGAGTGGCAGCAGGAAATGCTTTCCGAGTTCCTGACCTTGCCCGCCGACCTGCATGCGCTGATGCCTTCCAGGGATGTGGGCATGGGCGGGATCGAGCTGGCCTGGCTGGACACCACCCACAGCTTTGGCCTGACCGAGCTGCCCCTGAAAATCGGACGGGTGCCCGAGGCCGACTTCGTGGTGAGCGACCCCCGCGTGTCCCGCATGCACACCAGCATCGACATCCGCTCCGGCAACTACGTGCTCGAAGACATCAGCAGCTACGGCACCTGGGTGCGGTTTGCCGGCGGCGACAACGTGATCGCACTGCGCAGGCAGGAATGCATGTTGCACAGCGATGGCGAGATTGCGCTGGGCGCGCCGTTCACCGATTTCAGCGCGCCCACCGTGAGTTTCAAGCTCGTCAACGGCAACATGGTGCTGGGCCGCAAGCCGCTTCGAAACTGAGGGTGCGCCGGTCGGGCCAGGACGCCCGGTCGCTGGCGGTGCGCAACCTGGCCAAAAATCTCGAGGAAGACACCATGCGCTGGATGAAAGGCTTCTTCAAACTCCTGGTGGTGCTGCTGGTCGCCGTCGTGGCCGCCACTGCGTTTTATGCGCAAAGTACGCTGCCCAAAATGGATGGTCGGCTGCAAGTCACCGGCTTGGTTGGGTCGGTCACGGTGCACCGCGACGCCAGCGACGTGACGCACATCCTGGCGAGCCGACCGACCGACGCCTGGAAAGCGCTGGGTTTTGTGCACGCGCAGGAACGGGGCTGGCAACTGGAATTCAACCGCCGCGTGATGCGCGGTGCGCTCTCGGAAGTGCTGGGTCCGGCCACGCTGGAAACCGACAAGCTCATGCGCACGCTGGGCATCCGCGAAGCCGCCCAGCGCCAGTGGGAGGGGCTGCCGCCGGACGCCCGGCTGGCGCTGCAGGCCTACAGCGATGGCATCAACGCGTTCTTTGCAGACAGCTCGCAGGCGCTGTCGCCCGAGTTTGTTTTGCTGAGTGTGGACCCCGGGCCTGAGGCCCGGGCCGGGCGCTACTGGGATCCGCTGGACAGCGTGGGTTGGTCCATCATGATGGCGCTGGACCTGGGCGGCAACTGGGGCAACGAATTTGCGCGCCTCACGGCCCTGCAGTCCATCGATACCCCTGCGCTGTGGGAGCTCTTCCCCCCGTACCCGGGTGAACCACCCGCGGCCACAGCCGACCTGGCCAAGCTGTACCGCGGCCTCGGCCTGTACCGGCCAAGGCCGGTGACCACATCCAACGCCTCGCCCGAGCCACAGACCCTGGCCGGGCTCATTGGCCGCGACATGGAGCGCTGGACCCAGGCGCTGGGCAGCATCGAAGGCAAGGGATCCAACAACTGGGTGGTGTCGGGTGCCCGCAGCCAGACGGGGATGCCCCTGCTGGCCAACGATCCGCACCTGGGTTTGAGCGCGCCGGCCATCTGGTATTTCGCGCGGCTGCAGGCGCCCGATGCCGAGGGCGTGAAAGGCATGGACGTGATCGGCGCCACCCTGCCAGGCACGCCGTTCGTGGTGCTGGGGCGCACCGAGCAGGTGGCCTGGGGCTTTACCAACACCGGGCCGGACGTGCAGGACCTCTACATTGAACAGATCAACCCGGCCAACCCGGCGCAGTACCGGGTGCCGGGCAGCACCGCCGAGCCGGTCTGGGCCGACTTCAAGCTGCGCATGGAAACCATCCGCGTGAAGAACCAGCCCGACGTGAGTCACATGGTGCGCAGCACGCGCCATGGCCCGGTGCTCAGCGACGCGCAGGCGCGCCACGGCGAGCTCATCGACACCGGCAGGTTTGTGCTGGCCTTGCGCTGGACGGCCCTGGACGCCGACAACCGCAACGTGGTGGCCACGCTCGAATCGAACCGCGCGCAGTCGGTGGCCGACCTCACCAAGGCCTTTGCCGATTTCCACTCGCCGATGCAGAACGTGCTGATGGCTGACCGCCGTGGCGTCATTGCCTACAAGGCGGTGGGCAAGGTGCCGGTGCGTTCGGCCGACAACGACATCCGCGGCGTGGCGCCGGCTCCTGGCTGGGAAGCACGCTACGACTGGGCGGGCTGGTTGCCTTACGAAGACACGCCGCAGAGCGCAGGCGAACGCGGATGGATCGCCACCGCCAACCAACGCATCCACGCCGCCGACTACCCGCACTTCCTCACGCAGGACTGGGCGCCGTCGTACCGCCAGGAGCGCATCGAAGCGTTGCTGGAAGCCACACCGCAACACACCGTGGCGTCGTTCCAGGCCATGCACGGCGACCTGCAATCGGCCGCCACGGTCCGCCTGCTGCCGTTCCTGCAACGGACACCGTCGAGCCACCCGCTGGCCGCACCCGCACAAGCGCAACTCAAGGACTTCAACGGCGAGATGCGCGCCGAACTGGCCGCGCCGCTGATCTACACCGCCTGGGTTGACGCGTTCACGCGCCAGGTGGTGGGTGAGCGTCTGGGCCAGGCGCGCTTTGAGTCGCTGTACGGCAAACGCCTGTTTCGCAACGCGGTGGAGGGCATTCTGGAGCGCGATGACAAGGCGTGGTGTGGCGCGGCGGGCTGCGAAGCCGCCAGCACAAGGGCGCTGAACCGTGCGCTGGACCAGCTGCAGAAGACGCACGGTGATGACGTGGCCGCCTGGCGCTGGGCCGACGCCCACCCGGCGATTTCTCTTCACCGGCCCCTGAGCAATGTGAAGGCACTGGCGCCCTTCTTCGAGGTGCGCACACCCACGGGCGGTGATCCGTTCACGGTCAATGTGGGCCAGTACCACCTGGACAAAGCCGATGCACCGTTTGCCAACCGGCATGCGGCCAGCCTGCGCGCCATCTACGATCTGGCCGACCTGGACAACTCGCGCTTCATCTACCAGACCGGGCAGAGCGGCAATGTGTTCTCAAGCCGCTACCGCGACATGAGCAAGGCCTGGGCTGCGGTGGCGTACCGGTCGCTCTCGATGAAGCCCGGTGAATGGACCTCGACGCTGGAACTCGTGCCCTGAAAGGCCTACTTCAGGTTCCCTGAGAGGAACTGGGCGAGCCGCTCGCTCTTCGGGCGCGCCAGCACCTCGGCGGGCACGCCTTGCTCTTCGATGCAGCCCTTGTGCAGGAAGATCAGGTGCGAGGACACCTCGCGCGCAAAACCCATCTCGTGCGTGACCACCACCATGGTGCGGCCCTCTTCGGCCAGCAGCTTCATCACGCGCAGCACTTCGCCCACCAGCTCGGGGTCGAGCGCGCTGGTGGGCTCGTCGAACAGCATCACGTCGGGCTCCACCGCCAGCGCGCGCGCAATCGCCACGCGCTGCTGCTGACCACCGCTCATGTGCGAGGGGTAGCGATCTTCCACGCCGCGCAAGCCCACGCGCTCCAGGTAGCGGCGCGCGGTCTCCACCGCCTTGTCTTTCGGGATGCCCAACACGTTCACCGGCGCTTCGATGATGTTTTGCAGCACCGTCATGTGGGCCCAGAGGTTGAAGTGCTGGAACACCATGGCCAGCTTGGTGCGCAGGCGCTGCAGTTGGGCCGCATTCACCGCGCGGAGCTCGCCCCGCTTGTCGGCTTTGAGCTGCAGCTCTTCGCCCGCCAGGATGATGCGGCCGGTGTTGGGATTCTCCAGAAGGTTGATGCAACGCAGCAGCGTGCTCTTGCCTGAACCAGAGCTGCCGATGAGGCTGATCACGTCGCCCGCGCTTGCCTGCAGCGACACGCCTTTGAGCACTTCGTTGGAGCCAAATCGCTTGTGGATGTCGTGGACCTCCAGCAAGGGGCGGCCGGGCGTTCGGTTGGCGGTGGGGTCTGCAGTCATGATCGATGCCCGATGGAAAGAAAGTTCAAGCGCCCAGCAGGTCGCCAGAGCGGAAGGGTGTGGCGCCAGCGATCTTGCCGACCTCGCCGCCCGAGACCACGTAGCGTTCGCGCACGGTGGCGTAGAGCACGCCGGCCACCTCGGCACGCACTTCGTGCACGCGCGCGAGGTCGGCTGCGGTCGGGTCGATGACCTCGGCAACCACATCACCCACGTTCACGACGTTGCCCGGCCGTACCAGAAAGACCAGCACACCCGGGACCGGTGAACGCAAGGTCTGCGAGCCTGCCAGTGGCGTGGGCTTGCAGGCCATGGGCGGGAGCGGGGGCGGACCAGAAGCGGCCAAGGCGCCCGCATGCGCGAGAAAGGCCACGATGGCTTGGGCGTCTTGGCGGGCCAGGTCGTGCGACACGTCGCCCTCGCCACGCAGCTCCACCGTGGCGCTGGCGCAGCCTTGGGACAGGGGAGCGTTCACACCAGCTGCGCGCAAGGCGGCGGCCAGTTGCCACCACAGACCCGAGAGGCGTTCGTCGAATGGCCCGCCGCCCGACTCGCGAGCCAACAGCACGGCCTGGCAGCCCAGCAAGCGTGCCAGAGGTTCGAGCGGCGGCCAGCAGGCCTCTTCGCTGTAAAGGTGGATCACGGCGTCGTTATCGCAATGCAAATCCAGCACCAGGTCGGCGTCGTGGGCGAGCAGCAGCAGTTGCCGACGCAGGCTGTCGAGTTCGCTGGCGGGCTGCCATTGTTCAAGCCAGGCTCCCACCAGGCGGCGCACGGTGGCCACATTGGCCTGCGCGTCGGGGCCCAGGCGGGTGCGGGCCTCACCCAAAACGGCTTCGGCCATGTCCGGGTAGTGGCGGTTGAAGTTCTGCGCCGTGTCGAATTCAAACCGGCCCATGGCGCGGTGGTCCAGGCGCTGGCTCAGGCCGATCGGGTTGGCCACCGGCACAAGAACCACCTCGCCGCGCAGGAGGCCCGCCTGGTCGGCCGCGGTCAGGCGCTCACGCAAGTGGTGCGCAACCAGCATGCCGGGCAGTTCTTCGGCGTGCAGGCTGGCCTGGATGTAGACCTTGGGGCGGGCGCCTGGGGTGCCGAAGTGAAAAGCCACCAGGGTCTTCTGGCTGCCCAGGCTCGGGCTCAGCAAGGAGTGTTCGATGCGCTGCATGGTTCAACACAGGCCACCGGCCTCAATGCCCCCGGGGCGCCAGATGCGCAAGGAACCGGCGTTCGGCCAGCTTGAACAATCCCACCAGGCTGAAGGTGATGGTCAGGTAAATGGCCGCCGCAAAGATGTAGGCCTCGAACGGCAGGTAGAAATCGGAATAGATGCGGCTGGCCGCAGCGGTCACGTCCAGCATGGCGGGCACCGTGCTGGCCAGGCTGGTGGCGTGCAGCATCATCACCACCTCGTTGCTGTAGGCCGGCAAGGTGCGCCGGATGGCGCTCGGCAGCACGATGCGGCGCATGGCGGTGGCCGGACTCATGCCCATGGCCTGTGCGGCTTCAATTTCACCCGCCGAGGTTTCCCGGATGGCTCCGGCCAGCATCTCGGCGGTGTAGCCCGCGGTGTTCAGGCTGAAGGCCAGCAGCGCGCAAAAGAACGGCTCCTTGAAGTGTGTCCAGGGCCACACATCGTTCCAGCGGTCCTGGATCCAGTCCAGTTGCGCCAGCCCGTAATAAATCAGGTAGAGCTGGATCAGCAGTGGCGTCCCACGGATCAAGTAGGTGTAGGTGCCGACGAGCCAGCGCAGGGGTTTGATCGGGCTGGTCAAAGCCAGCGCAAACAGCACCGCCAGCACCGTGCCCACACCCAGCGACGAGAGGAGCAGCCACAGGGTGGTGACGAGCCCTTCGCCGTACATGGCCAAGGTGCTGGGTCGAAAAATGACGTCCCACTTCATGCGTTGGTGCTCAGGCGTTGGCGCGCTTCACGCCCAGGCTGAACCGGCGATCCAGCCAGCGCAACGCCCACAGCGACACCGAGGTGTAGACCAGGAACAGTGCCGCGGCGAACAAAAAGAAGGTGAAAGGCTCGCGCGTGGCCGCGCTCGCCTGCTTGGCCAGATAGGTCATTTCCTGCAGACCGATCAGGCTCACGAGGGCGGTGGCCTTGATCAACACCAGCCAGTTGTTGGTGAAGCCGGGCAGGGCGTAGCGAACCATCTGGGGCGCGGTGATGCGCATGAAGGTGCGCACCGGTCCCATGCCGAAGGCCCAGGCCGCTTCCATCTGGCCCTTGGGGATCGAGAGGATGGCGCCGCGGAAAGTCTCCGTCATGTAGGCGCCATAGATGAAGCCGATGGTGAGCACACCGGCCAGAAAGGGGTTGATGTCCACCGAGGACTTGCTGCCCAAGGCCTCGAGCACATGGTTGAGACCGATGGTGCCGCCGTAAAAGATGAGCAACATCAGCACCAGCTCGGGAATGCCACGCACCAGCGTGGTGTAAACCGTGGCCAGCCCCACGAGCATGGGGCGGCCGGAGAGTTTGGCCACCGCACCCAGCAAACCCAGCAAAATGGCCACCATCAAGGCGGCCAGTGAGACGCCCACCGTGAGGAGGGCGCCCTGCAGGATCGAACTGAAGTAGCCGGACAAAACGCGTCAGCTCAGTTGCCGTACACGTCGAAGTCGAAGTATTTCTTGCTCACCGTTTCGTAGACGCCGTTGGCCCGGATGGCCTTGATCGCGGCATTCAATTCACCCTTGAGAGCGGTCTCGTCCTTGCGCATGGCGACACCCACGCCCGTGCCAAAGTACTTGGCATCGGCCAGCACCGGACCCACGAAGCCGTAGCCGGCGCCTTCAGGCTTGCTCAGGAAACCACCGTTGACTTCCACCTGGTCAGCCACGGTGCCATCCAGACGGCCCGACTTGATGTCCAGGTAGACCTGGTCCTGCGCTTCGTAGGGAACCACGTTCACGCCGACCGTTTTGAGTTCACCCATGGCGTATTTCTCTTGCGTGCTGCCCTTGAGAACGCCGAGCTTCTTGCCTTTGAGCGAAGCCAGATCGGTGAATGCGGTGCCGGTTTTCACCACGATTCGGCTGGGTGTGAAGTAGTACTTGTCGGAGAAGTCCACCACTTGCAGGCGCTCTTCGGTGACGGACATCGAGCTGATGATCACGTCGTATTTCTTGGCTTGGAGGCCGGGAATCATGCTGTCCCAGACCTGTTCGACATACACGCACTTGCGCTTGATCTCGTTGCACAGTGCTTCTGCAATGTCCACGTCAAAGCCGGTGGGCTTGCCGTCGGCGGTCTTGAAAGTGAATGGCTCGTAGGTCGGATCGATCGCGACTTTGAGTTCGGGAAGTTCAGCCGGTGCGGGGGCTGCAGCTGGTGCCGCGACAGGGGCTGGTGCGGGAGGGGCCGCAGGTGCTGGCGTTTCGGTTTTTCCACAGCCCACCAAGGCGGCGGCACCAATCAGGCTCAGGGACAAAAGCAGGTTTTTCATGGATATCTTTCAATGGCGCTCGAGTTGATCGCCAAGTAGGTTGAGACGAGCGTGTGGATTGTAGGTTGACGCCCCACGGTGCACCGATAAAGGGCTGCTGGTGTTTCCCCGCATAGCAGGCAAGCGCGCTCTGGACAGGGGCGAGAAATGCCAAGCAAGCTTCAAGCCCGAATGACGCGATCCGCATGCGGACTTACTATACATAATATACATCGTGGAACATGCGACCAGCCATCCCGCGATGCCGTCAGGCGTCCCCGAGGAAAAGATCGCCGCTGCGTTTGCTCCACTTGAAGCGATGACCGCGATGGTCGCTACCAAAGGTTTTCCCAGTGCACGCATGAGCTGGTCCCCTTTCGGCGTTCCCTCGTGTTTCTGCACGGTCGCTCTTGCAAGCCATGCCGTCGCGTCCAGCCCTGCCACTGATGCCATCAGGGCTACGTCCTCCGGGGGGCATGGCTTTGTCCCTTTCTTCCATGCGCACACGTTCTGTTTTTGAGCGCCTATGGCTCTTGCTAGTGCTGCATCGCTCTTGCACACTTTTGACGCGGCGTCAATAAGGGTTTTAAGGTCTTCTGGGTCTTGCATTTGGTAATCTCCTTGATTACTATCGCTCGGGTAATAACCGTTATTACCCGTAACCGTGGTGGTTACGCGGAATGTATCCCAAAGGAACCGGCATGTCTTTGACCCCACAGCAAGTCTGCGACTCCGAATACCGCTCCGCAAAGCGGGCCATTCGTCCCCCCTCCGCTCCTAAATCTCGCGGCGTTCCTGCCGGTTCTCCGCTGGTGAAGCGCAGGGGGGGCACCCGTAACCACCTCCAGTGGTTGCAAATCTCCTTGCACCTCGAAGACCGGGTGGTCAACCCATGACCGCCGTTCGCGTTTTCACGCACCCACACGGCGTGTGGGGCATCGTTGGATGCTCCCGCAGGTACACCGGTCAAGCCCGTCGCCACTGCTCTCTGGCTGGCTTCCTTGGGGGTTACAGCGCATGAAGATCGACCTCAAAACCCGCGAACAGCTTCGCGACCTCAACGCTCAGCAATGGCTCGACTTCAAAACACAGTGGCCCATGCACGTTTTTGACCTCTTGGTGGACTTCGGCGGCGGCACTCTCCTCGGCGTCTTGCTCGGCCTCTCGCTGTTCCTCTACGTGCTCCAGCACGTGCCCGCATGAGCCTTGCCCAGGTACTTGCGCGCAGGTACCTCGGCAACGCTCCTGTTGCTCCTACCGAGGAAAAAATCATGCAATCCACCATTCACGTTTTCAAGCTCGACGAAGTCAAAAAGGGCGTCTCGAAAAAGACCGGCAACCCTTACGAAATTCACACTGCTCAGACCGCTCTGATCGACGCGGCTGGCAACGTTGACACCGTGGGAGTCTTGGATATCCCTCCAGACCTGCGCGGCAAGATCAACACGGGTCGGTACACCGCCACGTTCGCCATGAAGACCAATTTCCAGAACGGCCGTATTGAGGCCGCTCTTGTCGGTTTGCTCCCCCTGCCTGACTCTAAACAGGCAACCCAGACCAAGGCCAGCTAATGGCCGATCCAGTCGTCATTGAATGCACCACCGCATGCACGGTGACGCTGGAACTTGTGCAACGTGGACCGTTTTCTCTTAGCGTCGAAGACGGCTCCATTTTGTCGGGCTTGGTGATCAGCATGTGGCTTGTAGGCCTCGGCATACGCGCTGTGATCCGTGCTCTCTCTTCAAACCAAGACGCTTGAAAAGGAACAGGAATGTTCAAAGGCAAACTGAAACTCTCGCAGTCCGTTGCTCTGCTCGCCGCAGCGCTTTCCACCACGTTCGCCACGGTGCATGCTGCACTCCCCACCGAGGTCACCACCGAGGTCGCCGCTGCCAAAGTGGACATCGGTGAGGCTGGTGCCCTGGGCATCGGCATTTTCTTGTCCATCATGATTTTCATGTGGCTCCGCCGCGTTATGCGCTGATGGTTTGAATCCATCCTGTGGGGGTGCTTGCACCCTCATGGAATGGGTTTAAAGGAACAACCATGGATGACCTCGGTATCTGGATCGTCGTAGGCATGTTGGGGGCGGCATGGCTCATCTTCTCCGCCTGATTTTTGCGGCCATCGCGCTTTGGTCTTCTTCGGTTCACGCTGCCTTCCCCGCTACGTCCGACCCTTCCGCGTGCACCACTGCCCCCTGCTACGAGTATCAATACTCAACGCTTCAGCCTTGGGTTCGCTCTTACGCCACCGCCTGCATTGCAGGCTTTGCGGCTGTCCAAGGTGCTAGCACCACGACGGTGTACACCTACACCCACTTCATTCAGCCCAATCAATGTGAGGGCACCCGCTCAATCAACGGTGCAACCCCTACACGCTCCGCCATCAATGTCAACCGTCGCACTGCGGCGGTAGAACCTCCGTCATACACCTGCCCCTCAAACAGCACTCTGAGCGGTTCGTCCTGCACTTGCAATTCCAATTTCACTGAGGTTGGCTCCACCTGTGTTCCTGCTGGTGACGCTCATTGCGCAAGCATCGTCGGCTCTCCCGTCAAGACCTCTTGGACCTCCACAGCACCAAGCCTCGACACTCGCACTGTGTGTTCCTCCGGCGGTTATGGCTACTACAGTTGCAACGCCACGATCACCCCAGACTTTTGCGGTTCTTCCGACGGTGTCACTTACCTCTGTCACGGCTCCGGTTCTTCCTCGGGTGGTGCTTGCACCCCCTCTCCTTCGCCAGAACAGCCTTTGCCCCCCACGGAGCCTGTCAGTGAGCTTCCTTCACCGCCTCCCCCTGGCACCTGCCCCGGTGAGGTCAACGGCGTCTCCGTTAACGTCCCTTGTTCTCGCACAGAGACCAAGGGCACCAAGACCACCACAGAGAACGATGGTGCTGGCAACACCACCACCAAGACCGAAAACAAAACTACCTCATGCACTGCTGCTGGCAGTTGCTCCACCACCGTCACCACCACCACTTCTGTCAACGGCGGCACCGCCACCACCACTTCCAAAACAACCGAGGAATCCAAGGGCCAGTTCTGTGCCAACAACCCCGGCTCCAAAGAGTGCGGTGATGGCGATGGCTCGGCCTTCGGCGGCTCCTGCGACTCTGGTTTTCAGTGCGATGGCGATGCCGTCCAGTGCGCCACTGCAAAGGCGGTCAACGACCACCTTTGCAAGCTCGAAGAGGTTTTTGAAATGGGTCCCGAGACCCGTGGTCTCGTTGATTCCGTGCTCGATGGCACATGGACAGAAAACCCCAAAGACAACCCCGAGCAAATCGACGTTGGCACCTTCAACCAATCCAACCCCTTCGGCACTTCGTGCCCGAACGATGTCACCGCTCAGATGGGCGCATTCACGCTCACCATCCCTCTGGCGTCTATGTGCGGCTGGCTCCAGATCATCGGCAACATGTTGGTGATGGTCAGCTTGCTTGGTGCAACCCTCTTTATCTTCCGTGGGAGTAGTTCCTGATGGCCCTTCCTCTTGCTGCCGGCCTTGCCGGTTGGATCGTTGCCGGCCTCGCTTCTGGCGTTGGTCAGATCGTTGCAAAGACCATGGTCACCCTTGGTCTTGGCTATGTCACCTACACCGGCATGGAAGCCCTTGTTGACCTCAACAAGGAGCAAATCATGCAGCTGCTCGCTGCGCTCCCGCCCACCACCGTCGCACTCCTCGGGGTGCTCAAGGTCGGTGTCTGTCTCAATATCTGGTTCAGTGCCCTCATCATTAAAATGACCTTCTGGGGTCTCAATAACGACACCATCAGTCGCATGCGCGTGCTTCCCGGTGGTGGTTCATGATTTCGGCAACAACCGGCCTCCCCGGCGCTGGCAAAACCCTTTGGACCATCGCTCACGTTGAAGCTCTCCGCAAGAAAGAGAACCGAGAGGTCTACTATCACGGCATCAAGGATCTGACCCTTCCTTGGAAGCCTCTCGAAGATCCCAAAGCTTGGTTTGAATGCCCCCCCGGTTCAATCATCGTCATCGATGAGGCGCAGAACCATTTCCCCCTTCGCGGCACCTCTCAAGCTGCCCCCGAATGGGTCAAGCGCACTGCCACACACCGGCATGACGGCTTCGATATTTTTTTGATCACCCAGCACCCCGGCAAGATCGACTCGGCAGTGCGCAAAGACATCGAGGTGCACCGCCACCTCATGCGAAAGTTCGGCTCTAATTTCGCCACAGTCCACATGTGGCAGGGCATTCGAGAGAACTGCGACAAGACCCGCAAGGACTCTGTATCCAGCACGTGGCGCTACCCCAAAGAGGCGTTTACTTGGTACAAGTCCGCCGAGGTCCACACCCACAAGCTCCGCGTCCCTCCGTCCATCATCGTGGCGCTGCTTTTCTTCGTCGGTGTCGGCTTCGCGTGGTACCACTTCATTGATCGCATGTCCTCCAAGGCATCCGGTGAAACCGAACAGACCACCCCCCAGACCGGTTCACGCGTCATGGCTGCGACCACACCGCGTAACGCCCAGCAAGATGATCGTCCCAAGACGGCCATGGAATACGCCCAAGAGCGCGTCCCGCGTTTTCACGGCCTCGAACACACCGCGCCCCTTTATGACGGCCTCACACAGCCTAAACAGGTGCCTCTGCCTGCTGCGTGCGTCCAATGGACCGGCAAGGGCTGCAAGTGCTTCACCCAGACCGGCACCCCTTACCGCACCACCGATGAGATATGCGTCCAGATCGTCCGCAACGGCATCTTTCTCGACTTCGCAGACCCCCCAGGACAACCAAAGCCATCTCTCGTTTCTGGAGACAACATGGGGACCCAGAGCAGCCCCCCTGTGGGGCGCCCGCAGGGCTCTGGGGCAGGGGTATCGGGGCAGCATGCCCTGATGTCAACGCCACGTTAACCACCGGCCTTCAATTCAATGGACGTGACCTCGGCACGCAGTGCCCGGCGAGCAGCGACAGCCGCCACCGGCGGCGGCGCGAAGCGCCGCTAGATTTATCAATAGGGCATATCTGGTAATCCGAGGATTTCTTCCCCTGAACCTCTAGGCCCGCAGGGCCAAAAAGTTGACCCCGGCATTGGCTGGAACCAATCCGGGGTCGTGACAGCAACGAAACCTAACTTCGCGCCATGACCAATTATGTCCCGATCGGCAATGACGGTAAACCCGCCTCCCGTGGCAACTACGTTATTCGTGATGGCCTGCACTGCGAGGTCTTTGAATCTGGCTGGAACTACAAGGTTTGGCAGTCCAGCGACACCGGCCAGCTTGAACACAAGCTCTGGCCTCGCCTCGTTTACAAGGTCATGGGCGATCCTGATGACCCCGCAGACGCGGACGTGTGGGCCGATCCTCCAATCGACCAGAGTGGCACCGTCCTCGAAGCTGAGCGCCTTGAAAGGCTTCGCCTTCTCTCACTCGAAAAGAGCGCACGGCGTGCAAAGCAGGCTTGCATTCACAAGATCAAGGAAGCCGGTTTTTCTTCCCTTCTCACGTGCACCTACAAAGAGAACATGCAGGACTACGATCGCATGCGCCGCGATTGGAATTACATGCTTCGCAAGCTCCGGGACTCTGTTCCGAACTTCGCTGCTGTCTTTGCTTTTGAGCCTCAGGATCGCGGCTCTCTCCACGTCCATGCGGCCATCCACAAGCTTCCCCCCTTCCTCTGGGTTAAGCAGGGCACTGGTCGTCACAGCAAGCTCTGCATGGTCCGTTCTTGGGACTACATCCGCAGGTGTTGGCACGCCATCGTCGGCAAGTCTCCCGATGGCAAACCGAATGGCAACATCGATGTTGACGGCCACCGCAAAAGGGGGCGTATGTCTCGCGGCGGCCACTATGCCGCTGAGTCTCTTGCTCGCCTCGCTTCCTATGTTGGCAAGTACCTCACCAAGGATCACGCCACCGGCCCGCCTGGTCGAAACCGTTGGGGATCAACGCAGGGCATCAAGCCACCTAAACCCCGCATGCTCACGTTTCCCGCGATGCCCATGATTGAAATGATGTCCCTCATCTGGCATGTGCCCGATGGTCACCGCATCGTTCAGCACTCCATGGGCAAGGACAAGAAATTCTGGTGTCTCATCACCGAGCGCGGCTCAGAACCGCCACCAGTGGAGTGACCGTTCTTTGGCCTGTGGACCGTAGCGTTGTGTGCTTGGTTTCTGTGGACCGTAGCGTTGTGTGCTTGGGCTTTGTGGTCCGGTTCTGTGGTCCGGTTCTGTGGTCCGGTTCTGTGGTCGTTTACGCCTCAGGTTCGTGCCTCAGGTTCGTGCCTCAGGTTCGTGCCTCAAAGCCCATGACTCAACGCGGAGTGCCTCAGAGACCATGACTCAACGCGGAGTGCCTCAGGCCAAAGATCGGGCACGGAACGCTCTATGCGCTACCATAAAAAAACCGCCCATTGGGCGGCTGTTTCTGGCTATCTTTAACTTTACATTTCTATACATCGTAGAATGTGTGACAAGGTTCCGTCGAGATGAAGAAAGAAAGCCCGACTCAAGGTCGGGCTTTCTTCACAGGTCACCTGAGCCGTGGTCAGTCTTCGACGAATGCCTCTTCGCGCTTCT